>Ga0209408_1000137_pt1 | contig 60461 bp, 50 predicted proteins | sample AD_UKC107_MetaG_FD_184422 | JGI IMG/M metagenome (GOLD analysis project Ga0209408, IMG submission 184422) | Active sludge microbial communities of municipal wastewater-treating anaerobic digesters from Hong Kong - AD_UKC107_MetaG (SPAdes)... | ecosystem: Engineered > Bioreactor > Anaerobic >... | reverse complement strand
TTCCAGATTTTTAATTCTCGATTCCAATTCATCTACGGTCATACGTCTCTGTATCGGTATCTGTTCAGACCAGGGCATACATAGAATTGGTATTTGTTGTATTAAATGTATGGTTCTTAACTATAATCAAATAGAAAAATATTCATCAAGGGGATAAACACTTTTCAAATATTTATACTGGTGATGTTGCTCTTACAACGCCCCGCCAGGTTCGTCTCCACTTCATTCCGTCCGCTCCTCCTGGGCGTCCGCTCCTCCTGGGCGTCCGCTCCTCCTGGGCGTCCGCTCCACCTCCATTCCGTTCCGCTCACATCGCAGGGCTGCTCTCTATCAGTGAATCGTGCTCATCCTGGCGGTCATGCGTGCTCGCTTCTCTCGCATCGCATCGCCTGCACCCTCCCGCTCCTCGCAGACCGTTTCCACAGACTCCTCGTCGCTGTTGTGGGTGCAACAGATCCGGATTTGTCTCAATTTTCCAGAAAATCCCACAAAGCGTTAAATACTATCCTGACCTCAAATTTCATGAGGTAATCAAGGTGGCAGATTTACCTATTGCGGCAGTTGTACGAATTGCCAAGAAGAGCGGAGCAGAGCGGGTCGGAAGCGACGCCGCCGCTGCGCTTGTAGCACAGACCGAAGACTACATTGCGTCTCTTGTGAAAGAAGCAAACAGGCTTGCAATTCACGCAGGAAGAAAGACACTCAAGGAAGAGGACATCGACCTTGCCGGAAAGGCTTTTTAAGCCTCTCCACCTTTCCTTTCGGTTCTTCTATCACGTTTTCTCCTGATTCCAGGAACGTTTTCTCCTGATTCAAGCCGAATAGAATCTGATCCTCGTGGATTACTCATATGCTGCGGCGTTCTATTTTCCCACCAGGCTGGTTATTCACCCCCGTCTGGTTGGTTCCCTCTTGTAAATGATTTCATGCGTTCCTCCGCGAGCTGATGGTATTCCACCATCCTCCGTACCTCTTCCACTGCACGTGGTTTGTCACGGATCCCGGTGAAGAGGATGCGGACATTGTCGATGTCATCCTTGAGATAGGCTGCTTCATGATAGAGCAGGAGGGTAATCTCCCCTTCCTGTCCGAAGTGATGCTCTTCCACCTCTCCTTTCATGTATCGTTCCCGTTGTTGCCTGGATGGTGCGGCAAAGTTATTTTCGAATCTGAAGATTCCCATTGAAGACTCCTCGCCGGAATTTCCGGATAGATGTGAGGTTCTCATGCTGTCATGTTTAAATGTAGAGCAGGCGGCTTGAAAGTGAATCCCAGGTTTTTTGGAAAGGAGATTCCGCCGTTTGATCTCTGTTTTGTTACGCTAAAGGAGGGGCTTTGCCCCCCCGCCGCATGGGCGCCGCCTGCTTTGTTGCTCTCATCCTCTGTCATTTGGTGCAAACACCGGGACGATTCAACAGGGACTGATTATGGAATTGATCGATTGGATCAAAGAACTCTTCTTATCTCAATCCTGGACATCATATCCAACAGAAAAGGAAGGAATGAAAATTGACGATGATGAAGAGGAAGAAATTCAGGAGTAGGTTGTACTCGAGATAATTTGCCTCTTTGAAAGAGTATCCATGCGGAAAATGATTTCGGCTCATATTCCACGTGGACCCTGTAATTCTTCCTGGAGATCATATCTTCCCTTTCGAACTACGAAAAATATGAAAGCAGGAAAATTTCGTCAAGTTGTCCCGTGCTCTCGCTCCCAAAAAGAACTCTTACAGGGATCCGGGCCGCAATAACGATGATTCCGGATGACATATAACTCGAATCACATCATGCAGACGTCCATCCCCCCTCTCGCTTTCAGGCAGTCTTTTCTCACCTGGCAGCAAAAGCACACATTGGTGAGCAGATGAAGTGGACACAGGTTGAAGTTCCAACCGGATCGAGAACCCAGCTCCTGGATATCACGAAGATTGTTGCAGGTGAACTGGCGAAAACGGGAGTAATAAACGGCACCTGTCATGTATACATGCCCCATACAACTGCCGGCCTGACCATCAACGAGAACGCCGATCCGGACGTTGCAAGAGACATTCTCTCCTGGCTTGCCCGCCTCGTGCCGGTGACGGGGGACTTCAAGCATGCCGAGGGGAATTCCGATGCTCACATCAAGGCCTCTTTGGTGGGATTTTCCGTCACGATACCGGTCATCGACGGGAGACTGGCCCTCGGCACATGGCAGGGCGTCTACTTCTGCGAGTTCGACGGACCACGGCACCGGCACGTGCTTGTCGGTATTACGAGCGGGTAGATCGCAGGATGTTGTTCTTTGATAGCTCGTAGCGAAACACAAAAGAGAAGTGGATAATGTCTAGTTTATCCCTGCTCAAGAGATGACAGTATTCAGATATCCTATTTCATCTCAATAATTGTGCTGATGCCGGGAAGCGACGATACATTGTTTGACGGGGAATATATCTATCAGGCGAGGTGAGTCCCCTTCACCAGAGTATTCGAATACACCTGTGGTATGAGGCAGACCCCAGGCGATCCATCAGACTTCTTACCCCCGCCTGAGAAAAATGGCGGTGTTCCTCATCGATAAAATTTTGCGGATTTCAGAGAGAGAAAAAGATCTCGCCGTTCCTGAGGGAAACCATGTATGCAGGCTGTGGGCGTGTCGCAGGTCCATCCACCACCTCGCCCGTCTTCACATCAAACACTGAACTGTGGCAGGGACAGCGCAGTCTCTCTCCGTCAAGTCTCCCATGCTCGAGCCTGCAACCATTGTGAATGCAGAAGTTATCCAGTGCGTAGATTCCTGTACCAGTGCGTATGAGCAGGATCTCCCGGCCGAAAACTTTTACGACCTTCATCTCCCCTGCCGGCAGATCTCTCTCATTCCCGAGATTTGTCTCCTCCAGGGTCGCCATTATACCTGAAAATTTGATGATGACAGAGATAAAAATGATCTATCATGACCAGGAGTATTGTTCCGTCCCTCATCCTTTTCTTGATCGTAATCGGATTTTTCGTGCAGGGAGTCTCTGCAGTAGCGCCAGAAGGAGCGCCGCCGCTCATGATCTCCCCTCCTTCGACAGACGACGCACCATCCGTCAGTGAATCACTTTCCCAGTCTCCTTCGGGATCGCCGGCACCGGTCCCCTTCCCTGTATGGACCCTGGTCGGAATTATCCTCATAATCGTCGGTGTGTCAGGATGTCTCCTCCTGCGCAGGACAGCAGAATACACGCCGAAATCGAAGCGTCTTCAGAAGTAAGAAAACCCCTGGATTTTATTTTTTTGCGGGTCTTGGGGCGAGGGATGGCTTCAAGAAAGCCTGCCCGGCTCCCGTCTTCATCGCGGGAAGCCTCTGCCTCTTTTTCTGGCTTTTCCCGAAAAGAGAGATTCCAGTGAACAGGAAACGATGCAGGACTGTTCCTTAAGCACTCCAGGTCTGGTAATTTTCGGTGATCTCTCCTTCTGTCAATCCACGGTTATAGAGGGCGAAAGATCCAATCTCTCCTGAATAGGGAAACGGATTCGCCGTAGAAGCCTGCTTGCCCATGGTAAGTGGATAGTTGTTGTCCTTTAACCGTATCAGGGGGTACTGGTCGGGATTTGTTATCCTGCTGTTTCCCGGCACATTTGACTTGTAGTACGAGAATTGCTGGGATACGCCATCCACGTAAATTCCTGGTTCTCCGTCTTTTACTACAAGGTCGATGTACTGCCAGTTCCCTGCGGTTACCACGGGATTGTCTGTCATGACATGGTAGTGTATATTGGTCTCCCTGTCATCCCACTCGAAGTATACCTTCCTGTCAATGAGATAGAGATCGTAATTCTTGTCCTCTGTGACGCTGCCGCCCGACACGGTCTGGAGCCCCTTGCCGATCACCTGCTTCCACGTATTCACCGTCTTTGGATTGACCCATATCGAGATGCTCATGTCTCCCGTGTAGGTAAGCGTCGGGTCATCGGAGTACTCCAGCCAGTCGTTCCCGTCAAACGAGAGGTAACTCATGTTCATCGGCGCTTCGGCGTAGCCGGAAACAGGGCTTCCATGGACGGTGTAGCCGAGCGGGGTGCAGTCCGTCCGCCAGACCTTGCCTCCGGGTGTTCCCCCGGCAAGTGCGTACGAGGAGACACCGGAGGTGATCTCGGCCCGGTCATCACTGGAGACGAGGAGGTTCGCTTCGGTATCGATGAGCTGGATCACCCATTTTCCCAGCGTAAACGGCTTCAGGCTGCCCTGCGGGGGAGTATCAGAGACGAGGTAATCGCAATACCCCGAATAGCCCGTCGAATTGGGGTAGACATACAGTGTTCTTCCCTCCAGCGGCCCACCTGAGATGAACGGCATGGGATAGAGGGTCCGGCCGTCCGGCGTAATCACCTTTAGGAGCACCTCTTTACCTGCGATCGGCGGTTTCTGCCCGGTAAAGTGGAAGGGCTCTGCCTCCCTGATGGTAAACCCGACCACCTGCATCGGCATGCCATTCGGCTGGATGATCTCTTCGGCACTCGCTTCGCTGGCGATATACACCTTGTCATGCAGGATCGAGGGAAATCCCATCACCAGGGACCAGAGTACGATTGCAACGCCGATTACAAGGACGACAATCAGGATTGAAGAGACAATCTCGCTTGCTCCGTGTTCCTTCTCCCTCTTACGGGGACGCATCAATTCACCATCCAGGAAAGGTATCCTTTATCTGACTAAATTCCTTACGAAACGATCTCCGTGCCTGCTTCCATGTTTATGAAAAGGGAGGGATCCGGGTCGCACACCTTCCAGACCCCGGTCGGTTTTCCAGGTCGGATGGGCCATGTATCAGAAGAGAATTGCCCGCTGGCGATCGGCAGAGACACCTCCCGGCAACTGGAAAAATATCTGCGAAAGCATGAGTGCATCGACAGGCTGCACGCCCTGCATGAGTGCGCCCGGCGAGAGTCCCCTCTCATTGATCGAGGGAAGATAGGTATAATACTCGAGGTTATGAGAACAGGATGTGACCTTTATCACCGACTGGATATTGAGTACAGGATCCGATTCACTGAGTGTGTGATTCCCAAAAAGGGCATATATCCCGTCTTCAATGAAAACAACCCTCGTATGTATTCCCTGGTGGGCACATGCAACCGCAAAGGTGAGTGCACCGAATGCCATCTCGTTTCCATAGGGACTTCGGGTGATGAGTATGACGAGAGGTGGTACATCAGGATTGGTCGGTGAGCGTATCTCCGGAATACCCGGGTTCCTGTTTACCGGAATGGAAAGGGCTGAATGTGAGAGTATAAGGTGGTTCTTCGAGAAACGAGAGATTATATGCGATAGATCCCTGATTTTTGCCGGGGGAATCGTGCATGATGAGATGATCTTTCCCTTCTCCGTTGTATACCTGGAGTAGCCTCTCGACGCCGCGCTCTGCGAGCACATCAGGAAGAGGGGTGAAAGCCCTTTTCCGACCGCCTCCGCGCTGACCTGGACGAGCGAATCCCCGAAATTTTCACACATCGTCGGCTTCTGGCCGTCGTGCATGGTATAAACCCCGTCCATGTAACCGTACATCTCGGGAGAGATATTTTTCGCGATTGCTGCCTGGAAGAGACGCACCATCGTGAAGGGTGACGCATGCATGTAAGGGGACTGGACCTGGAAAAAACCAAAAGCAGAGTCCTTTGATTCCTGTAATGCAGCATTAAGCAGGATATCGGCGAAGGATTCCCGGGAGATGATATGGTCCGGGTTCCTCCGTTCGTAGGGCTCGATGGAGATCCCTCGCATCATGAGTTCATGGGTATCGAAGAAGAACCTGATATTGGGCAATTTAAACAGTATCTCCCAGTTGTGAGCGCACCTCCGGTCGATGAGACTGTAGCAGGCGTCACCTGATAAGAAGAGGGAAAATGGAATGATCGGGGTTTTCGGATTGTGATGAAGGCTTTCAGGATAATGCCTGGTGAAATAGAGTTTCAGAAGTTCGGTGATCCAGGAGAATCTCTCAACGGTCAGGTTTTCCGTTGTATAGAAGATATTCTCATTCTTCATTGACATCCCCCTGGCGTGGTTGTTTCTCTTCGTCACTGATCGTCCATACTTCAGCATTGCCATCTCTCCGGAAGATGCGGTCATAGTTCGCGCTCGAGCCTCCCCACTGCTGCAATATAGATCGGCCACTGCGTCTCCGGTTCGAGGTCAGCAAGCTGGATCACCATCTGGTCATGGAAGAGGTCGATCGGGTGGACGTCGCACCCGATACATGCCGAAGCCATCATCAATGCCTGGCAGATGTGCCCGGTCTCCAGGAGTACACTCCGGTAACCCCTGTTGCCCAGCGCCCAGACGGAACGGTAGGGCACGGCCACCCACAGGAAGGTGACGGCCGCCCGGGTTATTACCTTGAAGTCCATGCTGGCCGTTCCCATTGCAAATGGGATGTCCGAATCCTCACGGATGGATATGACCTGGTGAGTCTTCGGGAGATAACGGTAAAGGCCCGTCGGGAGACCTTCGACCTCCCCGGCCACGAAATAGGTATCGACCGGGTGACGGTTTCCGCTGGAGGGGACATTCCGGATCGGGGCGGGACTTGCATCTATCGGTCGTTCCCCCTGCGTGCACCAGAGCAGGAACGAGAGATCGTTCATCGTGATGGACGTTCGTGAGAAATAAACCACCGGTTCCCAGTTTTCAATCGCCTCCTGCACGGAAACCCCGGGAATCTTGAGTTTTTTGGGGTCAGGCAGGGTAATTACCTTCGCATCATCAGGTACAACCTGATCGGAAGGAGGTTCGGGGACCCTGCGGATCATGTCAATTGTTGAAAAGTCAGGATACCGCGTATTTTCCAGGAATTCAATGCCGGAATCTTTCATTGATCAACTCTGCTGATTTTTTTGATTGATTTTGTTTCGGGCTGATTGGTGTTCAAGGGCGAAAAAGGATATGGATTTGATCGGTTCAGGATGCCATGACGAAAAGATTGGCGTAGATCTCCTTTCCTTTCGATCTCGGGTGGCGTTCCCCGAGATCACCGATATAATGGTTGAATCGGGCCGAAACTCCGTCAATCTCCTTCTCTACCGTTGCTATCTTCTTGAACCCGGGCAGCATGTACTGGATCTTGCCAAGGACATAGATGTCCCCTTTTACCATCTGCCCGCCGACGCGCCCTTCTACGTCTCCTTTTATGACGACGCATCCTCCCTCTGCGTGGGTCGAGACATGGATGAATGCATTCTTCTCGATGATGATCGTCCCGCCGAGCATGAACGTGCCGATGTCGTTTCCGGCATTTCCGCGGATGCGGATGGTTCCACCCCGCATTCCGCGCCAGTCGCCACGATATGCCGATCCGACATAATTCTCGGCATTTCCGTCTACGGTGATCTCACCGCCTTCCATCGCGATGCCGCAGAACGAATGGACATTTCCTGTGACGTGGATCTTTCCACCCTTCATCCATCCGCCGACGTACATATCCGCATTCCCGTCAACCTTGATCGAGCCCGCTGTCATCTTGGTGCCGAGGTACTTGATCCGGGAGCAGTCCCCCGCGATATGGATTTCAGTCTGTTCGGCGGTGTCTCCCGGTTTGCCGCTGACTTCAAAGTAGTCACCGAGCCGGACTCTCGTCTTTCCTTCGCGCACCTCGAGTTCGGAGATCTCGGCCGCGGTCTTGCCGGCGAACGCATCCGGAGAGATATTGTTGCACTCGAGGTAGAGTTCGGGTTCCTTGTAGGGTTTGAGTGTTACCAGAGCCATCTTCAATCAGGCCTCCACGTCGATATCAATCACGTACGGGTTGGGGGCAAGGCAATCCCATACCGAGTAATTTCCAAGCCCGACAGTGTATTCCTTCAGGAATTTCTCGTGAATGTCCCGGATCACCTGCGGGTTCTCTTTCACCTTGGCATTCACCCAGAATGTCCTCTTGTTGCCATGACTCACGATATCCCCGTCCTTGACGACGATATCTCCCGATTTGATGAAATTGGATGACCTGAGGAATGCCCGCTCGATCTGTTCGGGGTCATCGGGCATGTCATTGAAGTTCAAGTCGTAAACCACGACATTGGCCTCCATGCCGGGTGCCAGGCTGCCGAATATATGTGACAGTCCAAGAGCTTTTGCGGGTCCGGCCCTCGTCATCTGGGCAATCTCGTACAGCGTGCGTTCGGTGTCGAGCGAGTGGATGTTGGTCGCATCGATCACCTTGTCGGTGTACTTCATCGATTCGAGTGTCTCTTCACGGGCCTTCTTGCTCATCAGCCACTTGATAATCCTCGGGTACCGGATGAACGGTCCTGCATTGGGGTGATCCGTGGTGATGAAGGTCCGCATCGGGTCCTTTGCATACAGTCCGAGCTCGAGGCCTATCGCCCACTGGATACCGCACACCTTGATGTCCTTGTCATAGACGTACGGAACGACTCCTGCAGCGGTCTCGAGTTCCACATCGGTGTTTGCCCATTTCAGGTGATTCAACTGGTTGAGGTGGTGCTCGAAGGGACCGTCCGCGGTCATGGTGGTAGTCTCATCGAGCGTCACACAGCCAAGGTCAACAGTGATGTTCTTCTGGCCGTTGATGTAGTCCATGACCTCTTTTGCCTTGGACTCGAAGTTTCGCCACGAGTCTCCACCATAGGAATGGAACTGGACATGCGTGGAATGCATGACAGAATCACGCGAGAACTTGTTGTTCGCCTTGACTCCTTCTGCGAGACGGAACGAATCAAGCGTTATCTCGTAGTTGCCCGGTGTCCCGAGACTGTTCTGGTGGATGTGAATGGAATGCGGGAGCCCGAGGTATTCATTGGTCTGCATCAGTCCCGAGATGATCTCGGCAGGTGTGATATCAAAGAACGGCACCGGATCATTCAGCGTCAGGCAGTTGAGACCCCATGCCCATGCCGCTGTTCCACCGGGATTGACCAGCTTCACCCCATACCCTTTCGTCGCAGCCAGGAGCCACGCCGTGTATGCGGCACTGTTCTCGATCTCCCTGTTCTTCAGGTATTCAAGGACGAACCAGTTGTTTGCAAAGACCGGGAGTGCTCCCTGGTCGATGATCGGCGTGTCATGGATCTCCTCGTGGACGTGGGGAGAATGGAGGGGGGGCATCGCCGCTTCCATGACGAATGCGTATCCCATACGGGCGTAATCGTACCCTGTCTTGAAGGTACTCGGGATCGAGAACCCACTCTCGATACGGTACGGTGCCTGTGCATTGGGGCTCTTGAAGAGCTTGTCCTCGGGCCTCATGAGGCGCCCGACATTCACTTTCGGTCCTGCAACGTGCGCATGGATATCGACGCCACCCGTCATCACGACCTTGCCGCGTGCATCGATCTCCTTCGCACCCGATCCCACCTTCTCGACGATCTTGTCGTCCTTGATGGCGATATCCATCACGTCGCCGTTAATTTTGCGTGCAGGGTCGACAACAAACCCGTTTTTTATGATGATTTCAGCCATGTTCACTGCTCCGCGGTGCTGGACCCGTGTGCATGTCCCCTGTTCAGTATCCAGATCGGTTCGGTCTCCGTGAGCTCGCACATGCGTTCATAGACCCTGTCAAAGAGCTCCTCGTCACTCAGGACACCGTCGGGACCGTCAACGACCTTCTTGAACTGGATGGGCACGTTATCCATGCGATACACGACTCCGGGTTCCTCGACGCCGACAACACGGACGGGGATATGGAGGTCTGATATCTCGCTTGCCATGCAGATGTTCGGGTCCACGGTGATGAACGGGTGTTTCTTCAGGTGCCTGACTGCTTCAATCGGGAAATGTGCTCCTGCATCTGTTCCGACGTTGACGAAACAGTCCACTTCGTCTCTCATCGCAAGGTCGATGGAACTCGTCTCGCCCGGGTTCATGTGAGCATGTGTGCCCCTGGAAAGGTCGACACAGTAGGGGAACCCGAACTGCCACGACCAGACCTGGCCGGGTCCGGCGATGTTGTAATGGCCCCGCATGGCCATGATGGAGGCTTTTGTGTGGCTGTTGAGATCCCTGGTGGTGCTGATCGCGATGTCGACATTATGGTTCCGGCCGTCGGTGTGGCAGCATCCCATGCCGTAGAAGATCATCACGAACCGCCCGTTCTTCATCTTTCCTGCTGCTTCCAGGATCTGCTCCTTCTTGATGCCTGCAACAACATCGGGAATGTCGTGTCCACGAAGCACCGTCCTGAAGGCATCGAAGAGTTCGTAATCATGCCCCTGGTCGATCATCAGGTGGATATCTGCCAGTTTTGCGGTGTCAGTCTCCCTCGGGTCCACGCAGATGATCGTGCGCTGCATGTTGCCCTTGGTTGTAAAGAATCCCCTGGGGAATATCGAGTAACGCGATGTATGCCGTGGGTGGGCGTGCATGGGATTGCATCCCCAGAACAATACCACGTCGGCCCTGTTCTTCACTTCACCGAGGGTGCAGCTGGGATAGCCGTTGTCGAAAATGGCCAGGAAAGACGGGCCGTGGCAGATCGATGCGCAGTTGTCGAGAACAGCACCGGCCTTCTCGGCGACTCTCGCCACGGCGCTCATGCCTTCGCAGTTTGTGGAGCCAAAGCCGTAGATCAGGGGCTTTTTTGCCTTCAGCAGGGTTTTGGCGGTATAATCGATAGCCTCGTCGTAGGTGACCTCCTTGACAGTGCCGTCCTCCTGCCTCATGCGGGGCCTGGTCGGTCTGTTCGGGCTCGATGCGTGGTGGAAGATCTCATTTCCAATAACGCAGGCATTCCTCGTCTCAAGAACCTTTTTCCCGTCATCAGAGACGAGGACTTCAAGGTCATCGCAGGATGATCCACAGTACGGGCATCCTACCTGTGTAATCCATTTTGGCATCTAGTTTCCTCCTTCTTTCCAGAGTCCGACTGCTCCCTGAACAAGTTCAAGGGCGGTCTTTATTCTTTCGTCGATCGCAGGTTCGATTGTGACCGGAAATCCGCTGTACTGCGGGGTTCCGGTCGACTGGGTCCGCGGGGGGACAACCTGGTTCGCCCAGACCCCCTGCCTGATGTGTGCCAGTCCCGGGGGGACATACTGTGTCGGCTCTATCGCTTTCACGATGACGCTCCCTGCTTCGCTGGTTACCCGGACATTGGTATTTCTCCAGATACCGAGTTTCTTCATGTCTTCCGGGTTCATCTCAACAATCGAACAGGCCTTAAAATATTCAGGAGTGGTCTTTCCCTTCTCCATCGCCTGTCCTTCCTCGATGGCACGCTGGGTGATCATGTTAAGGACAATCTTTTCTTTCATAGGAGAACCTCATGGGTCATTTTTTCTGGATTTATGAGATATGATCGCGTTTTCTGAAGGACTATTCAGTGACAGTCCCCGGTGTAAAGCCTCCACGGGCACCGGTAAGAGTAATCACATTGTAGGGGCATGCCAGGACGCAGACTCCGCATCCGGCACACAGCTCTGATTTGAGATCCAGACTTACCGATTTCCCGTTTTGGACAGAGTAAATCTTGTCCTTAGTCACCGGGTCAAGAGTGTAGATCTCAAGGGCATTCACGGGGCATGCGGCGACGCAATTTCCACACCCCGTGCACCGTTCCATGTTCACATGTACACTAAAAGCCATGTAAGAAAAATTGTCATATTAAATTATTAAACATTTTCCATTTATTAAACAAATATAATTGAAACCATTTAACCTAAAACAATTTTATTTTATAGCTTGTTAACTCCCGGGCATGGCAGTTTCGGAATCCTTGCTGCTAAATTCTTCTTCTATCCGGTCTTTAAACGAGGAAAAGTCCATGCTTTCGAGCTGATCGGTGAGTATGCTCCCCCCGTACGCATACCGGTATATCCAGTCGACAACCCGCTCCACCACCATCACCGCTTCATCTTCCGAATCCACGCGGATCAGTTCGCGTCCCAGCATGGGGTGCCGCCCCCGTCTCCCGCCTATCGTTATCATGTAGTGTGGCATGGTTCCCTTGATGATATGGAACGGACAGGTATCGATGCACATGCCGCACTGGACACAGAGGTTTGTGTCCAGGGTAAGCCTGCCGTTCACCATCACTATCGCTTTCTCCTTACAGGTCAGTGCACATGTTCCGCACCCGGTGCACTGCCCCTCATCGCGTATCGGCTCACGGAGGCCGGTTATCCCGATCTCGCTCAGGCGCTCGCTGGTGCACCCGTTGGGGCAGGCCGAGACTGCAATCCGGACCCTCATCGGCATCTCCCTCCCGAAATGCGCCTTGTTCAGCCGGGAGAGCAAGCTGCCTGTCTCGATATTTGAGAGGCGGCAGCGGTCCAACCCGGGACAGGCGGTGATGTTTACCACCTCCTCGTGCTCGGATCCCAGGGTGACGCCGACCTTGTCGACAGCCTTGATGAGACGGGGGACGTCTTCGATGGGCAGGTGAGGGATCTCTATCGTCTGGCGTGTTGTCAGGTGGACGCTTTGCGCTCCCAGCCTGCGTGCGGCCCGGCCGATGCCGAGCATCTGGTCGGGAGTGATCTCACCTCCGGGTATCCGGAGACGGACGGTATAGAGCCGCTTGTTCCGCTCCGGGATGACTCCGCCTCTCTGTTCAAGGTAACTGTATACTTCAGGTTTTATCTTTTTCATGATGAACCACGTGAGCGCAGACGAACATTCCGGTCTGCACGGATGGCCCCTGTTTGCTCAGCAGGCCTTGAGATATCGCGGAACGTCACGACTTCACCCGTTCCGCACACCAGTTCATGGATCTCATCGAACGAGATGGGATGGTACCCGATCAGTTCTGCGCTCACGTTGACCATCCGTGTGAAAGGATTGAAGAAGGGATACTGGGTCAGGTCCTTGTTGTGGACATGTCCGTGAATGACCCACCCGTCGAATGGCCTGGTCAGTTCCTTCGGATCGTGGATGAAGAGGTACCTGATCCCCCGGTAGCGCATCAGGAGACAGTGCGACATGAAGGGATAGTAGGGATCGTGGTTCCCTTCAAGATAGAATATACTCCCGTTCAGTTGCCCGATATAGTATTCTGTGGTCTTTTGGCCCATGTAGGACATATCCCCAAGGAAAATGACCGTATCACTCTCTTTTACGGTCCAGTTCCAGTTCCTGACGAGCACCCTGTCCATCTCCCCGGGATTGCTCAGTAAGAAAGGCCTCTTGTACCTGGGAATACTGTTTGCGTGCCCGAGATGAAGGTCACTTATGAGATATATCCGGGGTTCTTCGTGGTAATGAGCCCTGGTCAGCTGGTATCCCCGGGCTACCCGGAACTTTCTCAGGGAGAGCCGGGCATTCTTTCTTGAGACTGATTTTTTGGAAGGGAGCCATCTCCTCTGGCAGAGATCATACTCTCCAACCGGCGTCCCGTCCCTGCGAAGGACCATCCGCAGGATCTCGATTAACACCGGTTCTGCATCCCTCTCTTTCAAATACCGGACCATCGCGCTGTTCTCGTCTTCCCCTTTTCCACTGTAGGACCTGGGCTTCTCACATGCGGGCCGTCGCGATGGCGTGAATTGATTACCGGCGGGTAGCTGGGAGGGGATTGTGACCGGCGCCGGCCTTTCCCGGCTTATCTTATCGATAAAGGATCCCGGGTGGTTGACGATCTGACAATTTTTTGAGAGCAGAAGAACGAACGAACGAAGTCCCGTAGAGGGGGTTATCTCGTAGGACGAGTGATCCCTGGGAAGCGTAATCCCCTGGACCGGACAGACCGATACCTGGATCGGGCCTGCCTGGTCAGCGCTGCTGGCAATAGCCTGCATTATAGAATCCTGATCATCAATCCCACGTGACGCTATCTCGGTAAGGACCAGGTACGGATGGCGATCGGGATCGGAGCAGAGTCCCGGGTCCCCGATCCAGGACTCGAGGGCTCCCTTTACGTGTGACCGGGGTATCCCCATCCTGAGATCGAGACGGTACCGGGAGGCTTCTCCGTGAATCCGGTTTCCTGGTCCGCCTGGCGTCATGGCCTCACACCACCTCGGTATTCCGGGAAGACTCGCTGTCACGCCAGAAAGAGGCGATAGGAGTGAACGAACCGGTTCTTGTCGTACTGTACCCGCCGAGCCGGGTGATTGATTCCCTGTACTGCTGGGACTTCAGTACGCTGAGGATATCAGCGGTAGTGGAATCCTCCATTGAAGCGAGCGGAAATACCAGTTCGTATGATTCGTATCCGAGTGGCAGCCAGGAGAGACCGGTCTTATCGGCCGTTCTCTTCCGGCAGATTCCTGCATCGGCGCTGCCATTTCGTATTGCAGAAACCATGTTGTCTTCACTTCGCGCCTGGTTTTCGTAACCGCTGATAGTCTCTGCCTGCACGGTGTTCTGGTCGAGAAGCATATCGAGAAGCATCCGTGCGGGGACCCAGGGTGGCCGGTTGATGAACCTGGCTCCATCGAGGTCTTCAATCTTCAGATTGTCCCTCGAGACGAGTCCAAGTTCAGCCTCGGCGACGGTCACTCGTATGAAGTCGTGACCGACTATCCGGGCGAGAAGGTCCGTTCCTTCCCAGGTATCGGTACGTGGAAGGGTGACAGACGCTGCATGACAGTTCTTCATCTGGAGGATCCGCAGGGCTCCTGCGGCCATGGTGTTGCAGCAGTGGAGGTGATAGCCGTTCGATGAGAGACGGTCACCCAGGAGATGTATGCATTCATCCCGGACCCCGCAGACGAGCAGCGTGTTGTCGACCTGCGACGGAGGGCAGGTGATCCGGACCTGGATCTCTTCTCCGGCGTCGATGCCCTCATGGGAAGCCGGGATGCGGATGTAGCCATTCGACCGTACAAGGGACATCTGGACCCCGTTTCCCCTGGAATGGGGCATCACGCAGATCCTGTCACCTACCCTGGCGGCAGATACCTGGATGAACTCTTCATAGCCGAGATCGGAGTGAATCCGCTGGGCAAGATGTGCCCGCGTTGAAAAGAGCGGGTAGGGTGCGAGCCCCCACCACTCCAGGAGCCGGCTTGCGAATTCCCTGATGACGCATGCCGCAGCTATTGGAAATCCGGGGACACCGAAGACGGGTTTGTCCTCCAGGGACCCGAGCAACATCGGTGTACCGGGTTTCATGCCCACTCCATGGAAGAGGAGGTTCCCGCACGATGAGATCACCCATTCAAGCCAGTCCTTGGTCCCGGCAGATGAACCGCCGAACAGGACGACCACATCGTTGGCCTGTATCGCATGGCAGAGAGCTTCGGTGATAATCTCCGGATCGTCACGGGTAATGGGGTACCTGTGGCAGGTCGCTCCCATACCTGAGAAGTATTCCCGTGCAAAGAGCGTGTTGCTCTCGACGGCCGAACCCGGCTTTGGTTTCGCTCCGGCAGGCACGAGTTCGTCTCCAATGGGGATGAGCGCGATATGGACAGACACAGCGAGCAGGTTCGTGATACCGTACGTCGCCAGCGCTCCGATATCGAAAGGCCGTATGACGTGATTGGGCGGGAGTATGAGTTCGCCCTGCCGGATATCCTCTCCTGCAGGCCGTATGAACTGGCCGGGAAATGCGGATTTCCGGATTGTACATCTCGTATCATCCCGCCAGACATCTTCGATCATGATGACGGCATCATAGCCATCCGGGACGATCTGCCCGGTATTGACCTGGTAATAATTTTCAAGAGTAATGGGGTGCTGATCCGTGGCTCCCTTCGTATCCTCGCTCCGAACAGCGATGCCATCCATTGCTGCGAGATTTACCTCAGGGACCGGGTAGGGCGCATAGATGGGTTCGGCAGTCACTCTGCCTGTGGCATGCTCGATTGAAACACGCTCGGTCATCCCAATGGGAGGAAATACCTCCTTCATAATCCGGATAGCTTCGTCGTACTGAGTGAGCGAGAGATATCGTCGTTTCATGTGAATGGTCCGGGGAGCCGGGACAGAGAGTTCAATGTCCCCGCGCAAATTAATAAAATATAATTAATTTCTCTATTAATTTAATTCTTTTTAATTTCCATGATACAGCCTCTGTCATTATGAATGCCGGGAAATAGACTGTCTTTCCCATGTGGGGCCGTAAAATGCGGCAAAAGGCGACTCGGCAGTATTATCAGATGGAAACAATTATTTTTTCATACATGACTTATCGCACAAAAATTGAGGTTGCGGATGACAAAACCCCCCCGCTGACCCTCGAATACCAGGTCATGTCACTTGATGACGGCCACCTCAACCCCAGGACCGTAACTGTCTGCCGCGAAGATCCAGTCCGGCTTTTCGTAAACGGTCATCCTGTTGTGAGGCAGACGATGAGTCCGGATAACCTCGCGGAATTTGCCTGCGGCTACCTGGTCAGCGAGGGTATCGTATCAGGAGCTGGCCAGATCGAGATGATCAGGATTGCATTCCCGGATGTTTCTGTAACGGTGACCGACTTTGATGATGGTGTTCTTCTCCGGCCCCATGAGACCACTTCATCGGGAGGGGTGGGGTATCCGTCAGAGATGCCCGGGAATGGCAGGAAGTTTGGTTCCAAAACATCTGTTCACCGCGATACGATCTTTGCCGCGATGACGTGCCTGAATGACTATGCCGTTTTATGGCGCGAGACGGGTGGGACTCATTGCACTGTCCTTTTCGATACCGATGGCGGTGTGATCGCCCATGCCGAGGATATCGGGCGTCACAATTCTGTTGACAAGGTGATTGGAAAGGCGCTTCTCGCGGGGATTGATCCCGATCATACGTTCATCAGCTGTTCGGGGAGGATGCCGGCCGGCATGGTACGCAAGTTCTGGCGTTCCGGCATTCCCGTCGTCGTTACCAACAATGCTCCTTCGGCTGAAGGAATCGATCTCGCACGGGCGGTGAACATGACCCTGGCCGGGTTTGTCAGGCCACCGCGAATGGTCATCTACAGTGGTGCGGAACGAATCAGGTTCTGATCGGACGTGTGTTATTCAGAAGATGGCCTGCACTCAAGGGAAAAGAGGCTCTCCTCGTCTGCAGCGAAGACCGCATCCGGCTCCCGATCTCCAGATCGTACAGAAAAAATGCAGATTCTCTCCGAAAAGAAAAATTTTACCTGGTTCATGGAAGCCTGGCGGTCCCGGAGACCGGTCAGGCGAATTCTCCGGTTTCCGGGGCGGGCACCCGTGATGCCTATGATCGCGTCCGCCAGGCAGGGATCTGTGCCGGGATCGACCGAGATGTCGGATCTCCGGAGGTCCCCGTCAACCAGCCCGGACGCTTTCTCTGCAATTCGCACAGCCATGGCAGCTCCCGTGCACCATTCCCCGTGGTAGTTTACAGCCTCCCGGATCAGGCTTTCCCGGTACCGGAAAGGCCCCATCTTCCGGATCTTCTCTGTCCGGTCATGGGTTGTGGCAGCGAAGACCGCATCCCACCCAGGCTGGTAGGGCTTGATATCCAGTACCGGTGTTCCATCGATGAGATCGAGGTTATCGACCTCGAGGATCCCTGCATCGCGTTTTTTTACCAGCCGGATTATGCTGAAGGATATGGGGTTCGGCCGATCTGGTGACCGGAGTGCAAAAACACCTTTTTCTGGCAGATCGGAAGAGACCTTTCGGGCCCGGGCCTTCAGGAGGTCCCTTCTCCCCTGGTGCATCCAGCAGAGAAGGACCAGGTGGGAGTTGAATTCGATCCCGCCAAGTGCTTCCCGGTATTCAGGCAAGATCTCAATCTGCCCTGCCACTCCCTGCAGTGGCATCTCCGACCGCTCCTTCACAGGCGAACGGATGACTCCGACGGGGACAAGCTCGGGTTTTTCACGGCAATATTTATCCAGGCCACCGGCAGTCATGATATGTGGTTGTTGTCAGCACGACTCATAATAGGACAGGCTGCCGCATCCGGCACAGATATCCCCTTCCATCAGGTTTTTCGGGATCTGTTCGCCGCAGGAGGGACAGGTTGCCGATTGCCACTTCTTCTTATGAGTGACTTTCATCCTGATACATTCATGTGAAAGGACGTTCCTCTGTGCAGTGAGTATCTCGTCCACAAGCTGGCGCTTCATGTATGCGGGCTTGAAATCAGGGCGGTTGTCAAACCAGGCTGCATAGACGGGATATTTTTCGAGTTTTTTCCGGTCGATGTACACCCTCACCCCTTCTGCGTACTCTTTGGCAGTGAAGGGTGTCAGCGTGATGGCGAATTTCCCGATAGGAAGGACCTGGAGCTGGTGGTTTCCGACTGTCGCGTGCATGATCACCTGGGGGGCGTCCGGCAGGCACTTGTAGCTCTCGCATGTGACGAAAATCTTGTCGGCGGGTGTCTTCCCGATGAGATCGAGGGCGTAGTCCACCATGAAGACCCCGATCAGGATTCCGGGGGCGGCATAGGTATGAAAATCAATACATCTCCTGAAATAATCCTGTAAATGCGGATCTATTCCAAGTGCCACAAGGCGCTCGCAGACGTCCTCGTTGCTATACTCAGGTATCTGTTGCATGGAAAAATATCAACGAAAAACAGTAAATAATTTCCTGTTGTAGATTAATTTTCATTAATTGAGTGATTCACATGGATGCCGGAAGGATAATCCCGATGATATGTCCTTCCCGATGGTTTTTCCTCTATGCAGGTGACCTGTGAATCTACCAGGACCGATGGATGTGTTGACTCTATGGAATTTTTTCAGAAACAGAAGACGCGTGACGATGCCGATGAGGATTTGATGAACAGGCACACTAAGGAGGACGGAATTTGACGATAATAGAGGATCTGCTTGGTTCTCTTGACCACGATGCGCCGGTACGGTCCGTGATCGTGGGAGCACACTGGACGATGGTCTGCAGCCGGCATTGCGGCCTGGCTACGGTCATCCAGCCATCTATTCCGCATGATGACCACACGATTGTCCACGATTCAGGTCACCTACACGAGAAGAGCGCACGTGAACTGGCGGAGCTCGCCCGCTCCGAAAATCCGCTGGAAGCCGGTATCGGTATAGCGGCAATCAATTCGCTCCTCGATATCGACGAAAGCCGGGCTGTTGAAATCAATGCATCCGAGGTCCTGGCAGAACATGGGCGTGACAAAAACGTGGCGCTTGTGGGACACTTTCCCTTCATCCCCCGGCTGAAAAAGGCCGCCGGCAACCTGTGGGTGATCGAACTCCGTCCCAGCGGAGATGATTATCCCGCGCATAGCGCCCGGGAGCTTATCCCGAAGGCAGATGTAGTCGCCCTTACGGGAAGCGCCATAATAAACCATACGCTTGACGGGCTGCTGGAACTCTGCCGACCGGACGCGCTCGTCGTCGTCCTCGGTCCAAGCACCCCCCTTTCACGGGTCATGTGCGAGCATGGGGCAGATATCATTGCCGGTTCACGCATTGTCGACGAGGAAACCGTAATGCACTATGTCGCCCAGGGCGCAAACTTCCAGCAGATGGACGGTGTCCGAAAGATTACATTCTCCCGGATCAGCCATGAGGGAAAATTTCACCCGTGAGGAAAATCCCGGCACGATTGAACCCTGTTATAGGACAGGAAAATCCGGTTTCATGTGTGCCAGCGTGGAACAGGGCCATCTGGATGGTATCACGGATCTATTTTTCGGGGAATTTTTTTCGTATCCCCCCGGGAGATGAATCTACATCACCTGGTAATATGACATTGAACCACAGCCCCTGCAGATGCCGTCTTCAATCATGCTGTCCGGGACCATCTCCCCGCAGTTGTTACAGCGGGCCGACTCCCATGACTGCTTGGGCGGGACTTTAACCCTGACATGCTGGAACGACAGGATATCCCTGCCGGCACTGAGAATCTCATCGATCAAGGGAAAGATCATCGTCTGGCTCCTGAATTCCGGGCTGTGAGTATACCATGAATTGATGATCCTGAACTTTTTCAGCTTATCCGCATCCACGTACACACGTATACCTTCGGTAACGGCGTCACCTGACGATCGGTTCATCGTGAGGGCGAACTTCCCGACAGGGACCACCTGGAGGCGGTGGTTGCCGAACGTGCAGCCGGCAATTACCTGGACAGGGTCAGGCACGCACCGGTATGTTTCCGTGATCGCGTAGAGACGTTCGCCAGGCTGTGCATCAAGGAGTTCAAGGGCATAGTCCACCATGAAGACACTGATAAAAATCCCCGGTGCGGTTACGCCATGAAACCGGATACACGATGTAAACTGTCCCTGAAGCCGGGGTGGGATTCCATACGCATCCATGCTTTCACGGAGATCCAGGAAGCGGGCAGCCCTCGGGAATTGCATGATTAAAAAAGGATGTGTTTTTTATTAAGGATTTGGAAGTTGAGGGATTCCGGACGTAACGGTAAGCAGATATTTTCCGGAGAAACCTCAAATATAGGTGAGAATTTGTTAATAATTTATAATTAACAGTAAAGGTAATCCAGTAAATTTTTATAATTGATTGACTTTTTATTAACTGTAACCAAAAATTAAACAGATTTCTAAAACTATTCAGAAATTTTCTGTTCCAATGGTGAGTAAATGACCGTAGAAAGCAAAGAATTAAAGTACGTTCCCACCACGTGCCCCTACTGCGGTGTAGGGTGCGCTCTGAACCTGGTGGTGAATAATGGAAAGGTTGTTGGGGTAGAACCCAACAAGCGATCCCCGGTAAACGAGGGCAAACTCTGTCCCAAGGGGATGACCTGCTGGGAACATGTCCACAGCCCTGACCGGTTAACAAAACCGAAGATCAAGAAGAACGGCAAGTTCGTGGACGCAACCTGGGACGAGGCAATCGACCTGATCGCAAAGAAGTTCAAGGAGATCTCGGACAAGCATGGTCCTAAGGCACTTGGCTTCCAGAGTTCGTGCCGTACCGTAAACGAGGACTGCTACGCCCTTCAGAAGTTTGCACGGTGTGCGTTTTTGACAAACAATGTCGATAACTGCGCCCGTATCTGCCACGGACCCTCGGTTGCGGGGCTTTCGCTCTCGTTTGGGTCTGGTGCGGCAACCAATCCCTTCGAGGACGTCTTAAATTCCGATCTCATCGTCATGTGGGGTTCCAATGCATTCGAGGCTCACCCGCTCGCCGGGCGTCGCGTCATTCAGGCCAAGAAGAGAGGAATTCCGATTATCGTCGTCGATCCGAGGTACAGTGCGACTGCGAGGCTTGCTGACGACTGGATACAGTTCAACCCTTCGACCCATATCGCGCTCGCGAACTCCATGATGTACTGGATCATCAAGGAAGGCCTCGAGAACAAGGCCTTCATTGCTGAACGCACCAAGGGATTCGACGACCTCAAGGCGATGGTCGAGAAGTACGCCGATGCCGAGGAGATCCACGGTGTCCCGCTCGAGAAGGTCAAGGACCTCGCCCGCAAGTATGCCCGGGCAAAGAACGCCGTGATCATCTACTGTCTCGGTATCACCGAGCTGACCACCGGTACCGACAATGTCCGTTCGATGGGCAACCTTTCTCTCCTGACCGGCAATGTGGGCCGTCCTGGTGTCGGTGTCAACCCGCTCCGCGGCCAGAACAACGTGCAGGGCGCATGCGACATGGGCGCGTACCCGAACGTCTATTCAGGGTACCAGGCCGTCGCAGTTCCCGAGAACCGTGCGAAAATGGAGAAGCTCTGGTTCCTGAAGGAAGGTTCGCTGCCGGACTGGTATGGTTCGACCCTGACCGAACAGATCAATGAAGCCGGAAACCCGGTCAAGGCCATGTACTTCATGGGCTTGAACCCTGTCGTGTCGTACCCCGACTCAAACCACGTCATGCGCCAGCTTGAGAAGCTCGACTTCTGTGTCATGCAGGACATCTTCTGGAACGAGAGTTGCGAGTATGCAGACGTTGTCCTGCCAGGTACCTGCTTTGCCGAAAAGGACGGGACGTTCACGAGTGGCGAGAGGCGTATCAACCGCGTCCGGAAAGCCGTCGACGGTCCCGGCGAGGCGAAGTATGACTGGGAGATCATCGCCATGATCGCAAAGAAACTCGGTATCAAGGGCTTTGACTGGAAGACTGCAGAGGATGTCTGGGACGACCTGCGTGCATGCACTCCCTCGATGTTCGGGTGCACGTATGAAAAGCTTGGGAAGCCCGAGTCCGTGCACTGGCCATGCCCGGCGGTTGACCACCCCGGTACACCGATCCTCCATGTCGGGAAGTTCTCGGCAGCGGATGGAAAGGGCACCATGTTCGGCCTCGAGTACCGTGAACCGGCAGAAGTCGCGGATGCCGAGTACCCGTTCACGCTCATGACCGGGCGTGTGATATTCCACTACCACACAAGGACCCAGACTGGTCGCGCCAAACAGCTGCACTATGAAGTGCCCGAGTCCTACATCCAGGTCAACACACTCGATGCGAAGAAACTGGGCATCAAGGAGGGTGAGAAGATCAAGGTATCAAGTCGACGTGGTGAGATCGAGACGCTTGCCCGGATATCCGACGATGTTGCACCAGGCGTTACCTACATGTCCATGCATTTCCACAAAGGGGCAAACACCCTGACCAACACCGCGCTTGATCCCCTCTCCAAGATGCCGGAGCTGAAGCACTGTGCTATAAAGATCGAGAAGATTGAGGAGGCGAAGTAAATGGCAAAGAAAGGCGATATGCTCTATGCATGGACCAACGACTCCGCCCTTGCAAAGAAGGCGGAGTGCGGGGGGGCGGTCACGGAACTGCTCAAGTACGCACTCGAGAGCAAGGCAGTCGATGCCGTGCTCGCCGTGACCCGGGGTTTCGATCTGTACGATGCGGTCCCGGTAATCGTGACCAATCCAAAAGATCTTGACAACTGCGCCGGGTCGCTCCACTGCGGAACGCTCCTCCTCTCCAAGCTCGTGATGGAATATGCGCCTCAACTGGCTGGCAAGAAGGTTGGAATGGTTGTCAAGGGCTGTGACATGATGGGACTTCTCGAGCTTGAGAAGCGCAAGATGGTCAACCTCGACAACATCCTCATGATCGGTGTCAACTGCGGTGGATCGGTCAGCCCCGTGGCTGCACGGAAGATGATCAGGGAAAAGTTCGGTGTCGACCCTGACAAGGTCACCAAGGAAGAGATCGACAAGGGCCAGTTCATCATCGAGTACGAGGGAGGCCACAAGGGTATCAAGATGGACGATCTCGAAGACGAGGGATACGGCCGGAGAAGCAACTGCCGGCGCTGCAAGGTGAAGATCCCCCGGCAGGCAGACCTTGCCTGCGGGAACTGGGGTGTCATCGGTGACAAGGCCGGGAAGGCAACCTTCGTCGAGGTCTGCAGCGATAAAGGTGCAGCCCTGCTGACAAAAGCCATCGATGCAAAGAAGCTGTCCACGGAACCGGCTAACCCCAAGGGTATCGAGATCCGGGCCAAGACCGAGAAAGCGATGCATAAACTCGGTGACAAGTGGCGCCAGCGTGACTTCGCTGCGCTCGCTCCAAACCTCTGGGGAACCATCGCCGAGGAGACCGGGCGATGCATGAAGTGTTATGCCTGCATCGACAACTGTCCGGTGTGTGTCACCAGGCCTGACAAGTTCGAACAGCCTGACCTGATGGTCCGTGCAGGATTTGCACCGGCTGATCCCATGTTCCACCTCCGCCGTTTTGCGCACATATCTGATTCCTGCATCAACTGCGGACAGTGCGAAGAAAACTGCCCTGCGGAGATACCGCTTGCGCTCTTCTCGCACGCAATCCGGACCGAGGCGGACAAGTTCTTCGAGCCGAAACTTGGGAAATCATCTTACACCAACTAAATTTTTTTTTGCATTTTTACATTAACCCACCACTATTCCACAGATTTTGACCAAAAATAACTAATTTTATTATCTGTTAATGACAATCAATTTATTATATAAACTAAATGCCAAAATCAACTCAATTTATCTAACCTTCATGGTCCGATAAAGGAGAGAACACAATGAGTAAACCATCTGTTCCATCATTGAAATATGTGCAGACCACGTGCCCGTACTGCGGAGTGGGATGTACTCTTAACCTGGTCGTACAGGACGGCAAGGTGACCGGTGTCCAGCCATACCGGAGAAGCCCCATCAACGAGGGAAAACTCTGCCCGAAGGGTATGACCTGCCACGAGTTTGTCCACAGCCCGGACCGGTTGACAAAGCCGTTGATCAAGAAGGACGGGAAGTTCGTGGAGGCGAGCTGGGACGAGGCGCTTGACCTCGTTGCAAAGAAGTTCAAGGAGACATCGGACAGGCATGGTCCGAAATCGCTCGGCTTCCAGGTATCGTGCAGGACTCCGAACGAGGAGTGCTACATCATGCAGAAGCTCGCACGGGTCGCGTTCCAGACAAACAACGTGGATAACTGCGCCCGTATCTGCCATGGCCCATCCGTTGCCGGTCTCTCGCTTTCGTTTGGGTCCGGAGCGGCCACGAACCCGTTCGAGGACGTCTTAAACTCTGACCTCATCCTCATGTGGGGTTCAAATGCCGTCGAGGCCCACCCGCTGGCAGGGCGCAGGGTCGCCCAGGCAAAGAAGAAGGGGACACCCATCATCGTCATTGATCCGAGATACTCGCCCACTGCCCGGCTGGCCGATGACTGGGTCCGTTTCAACCCGTCCACCCACATCGCGCTCGCGAACTCCATGATGTACTGGATTATCAAGGAAGGCCTGCATGACAAGGAATTCATCGAGAAACGGACGAAAGGCTTTGATGACCTGAAGAAGATGGTCGAGAAGTACGCTGACGCCGAGTCGATCCACGGTGTACCGCTGGAGAAAGTCAAGGATATTGCCCGGAAATACGCAACGGCGAAAAATGCGGTCATCATCTACTGCCTTGGAATCACCGAGCTCACCACAGGTACCGACAACGTCCGCTCGATGGGCAACCTTTCGATGCTGACCGGGAACATCGGGCGCGAGGGTGTCGGAGTCAACCCGCTCCGCGGCCAGAACAATGTCCAGGGCGCCTGTGACATGGGTGCATACCCGAATGTGTACTCCGGGTACCAGAAGTGCGAGGTGCCCGAGATACGAAAGAAGATGGAGGAACTGTGGGGTATGGAGGCAGGATCTCTTCCTGACTGGTATGGCTCCACTCTCACCGAGCAGATCAACGAGTGCGGCGATCCGATAAAGGCCATGTACATCTTCGCCCTGAATCCCGTTGTATCCTACCCGGACTCAAACCATGTGATGAGACAGCTTGATAAGCTCGATTTCCTCGTTGTGCAGGATATCTTCTGGACCGAGACCTGCGAGCATGCGGACGTTGTCCTGCCCGGCTGCTCCTTTGCCGAGAAGGACGGAACATTCACCAGCGGGGAACGTCGGATCAACCGCGTCAGGAAAGCCGTCGATCCGCCCGGCGATGCTAAGGAGGACTGGGAGATCTTCGTGCTGCTGGCAGAGAAACTCGGTCTCAAGGGATTCGACTTCAAGTCACCGGAGGAGATCTGGGACGATTTGAGGAGAGTGACTCCCTCGATGGCAGGATGCAGTTACGCACGGCTCGAGAAGCCTGAATCCCTCCACTGGCCCTGTCCCACAGAGGATCACCCGGGGACACCTATCCTGCACCGCGAGAAGTTCGCTGCGGCTGATGGCCTGGGTACCTTCTTCGGACTTGAGTACCGCCCACCTGCCGAAGTTGCGGACGCGGAATACCCGTTCACCCTGATGACAGGGCGCCTGATATTCCACTATCATACCCGGACACAGACGGACCGGTCCAAGATCCTGCACTACGAGGTGCCTGAGGGGTATGTGCAGATCAACACCGAGGACGCGAAGAGGCTGAAGATTGCCGATGGCGAGAGGATAAAATTACGGAGCCGGAGGGGCGAATCGCTGCCGCTGGCCCGCGTAACCGACGACGTGGCCCCCGGGGTACTCTACATGGCCATGCACTTCCCGAACGGTGCGAACATGCTTACCAACACGGCGCTCGACCCGCTGTCGAAGATGCCCGAGCTCAAGCATTGTGCGGTTTCGGTTGAGAAGATCGAGGGAGGGAACTAGAGATGGTGAAGAAAGGCGACATGTTCTATGCATGGACCTCCGATGCGGAACTCGCAAAGAGAGCAGAATGCGGGGGGGCAGTCACCACCCTCCTCAAGTACGCACTCGAGAATAACATAGTCGACGCTGTTCTCGCGGTCAGGAAGGGTGCCGACCTCTACGATGCGGTCCCGACCATCATCACCGATCCGAAGGAACTTGACCAGACGGCAGGGTCGCTTCACTGCGGGACGATGCTCCTGTCGAAACTTGTGAAAAATTATCTCGGAGGGGCGAACAATTTCCGCCTCGCGATGACCGTGAAGGGTTGCGATGCAATGGGCCTCTACGAGCTTGCCAAGCGCCAGCAGGTGAACCTGGACAACGTGCTCATGATCGGCGTGAACTGCGGGGGCTCGGTCAGCCCGGTCACCGCCCGGAAGATGATTGCCGACAAGTTCGAGGTCGATCCCGATACCGTTCACAAGGAAGAGATCGACAAGGGTCAGTTCATCATCGAGTACGAGGGCGGCCACAAGGGCATATCTATTGATGATCTGGAAGAAGAGGGCTACGGCCGCCGCCCGAACTGCCGCCGGTGCAAGATGAAGATCCCGCGCCAGGCCGACCTTGCCTGCGGGAACTGGGGTGTCATCGGGGATAAGGCCGGGAAGGCAACCTTTGTGGAAGTATGCAGTGAGAAGGGCGCCAACCTGCTCAAAGCCGCAGTAGATGCCGGTGTTCTGAAGACCGAAGCACCGAATCCCAAGGGAATCGTGATCAGGGGCAAGGTCGAAGGCGCGATGTTCAAGCTCGCGGACAAGTGGCGGAAACGTGATTTCGAAGCACTTGGTGACGGAAGAGAGCGGCTGGCAAAGATTGTTACAGAGACATCGCGCTGTATCAAGTGCTATGCCTGCATAGAGCAGTGCCCCATCTGTTACTGCGTGGAATGCAGTACGAAGAAGCCGTACCTGGTCGAGCCAGGCACCCTGCCGGTTCCGTTCATGTTCCACCTGATCAGGTTCGCACATATCGCCGATTCATGCGTGAACTGTGGCCAGTGCGAGGAGAACTGCCCGATGGAGATTCCGAATTCGCTCTTCATGCATGCGCAGCAGTGCGAGCTCGAGCAGATGTTTGGACACGTGCCGGGAGTTGATATGGAACTGCCGCTGCTTGCCCTCGTCGAGGAGAAGGACGAACGCGCACGCCTTGCTGCGACCGGTTCGGACCAGATATTCGATATCTTCAAGTAATGCACCGGGAAGAACCAAATCTTTTTTTCCGGATTTTTGTAATCCCTCAACATTATACTGATGATTGGAATTTTTTCCACGAAAGGATCCCTGAACGCGATTTTTGGCTTGCAGATGGTTCAGGCGATTCCTCCGGCTCGATCCTCCGGTTGGCAATCAGGTCTTCCTGGCATGGACCAAATCATCTGATTCGTGTACCCGTCCAGGGGTGAATGCCGGGCTCTCCATGTGCCGGCGCACCTCATCTTTTCCCACGGATTGGGCTATGGTCCGTGCGTTTCTCAATCCGGCAGATATCCAGGGATAACCATTTACGAAGAATGTATCAAAAAGAGCTGTTTCGATCGGACCGAACCGTCAATTGATCAGTTTTGGAGTCGATATCCGTTCTGAATCAGAAGACATGGACTGCTGCCGCCTTGAACGTGAGGTAGACCTCATCGCCGATGTCAAGATCCATCTCTTCAAAACCCTGCCGTGTCAGGACAGAGACTATCGGAACCCCTGCGTCAACCGTGAGCTTCACAAACATTCCATTGTTTGCAATACCGGTTATGGTGCCGAAAAGGGAGTTTCGAGCGCTCGAGGTGATGGGTGTACGGGAGACGAGGATATCTTCAGGCCGGATCGTGGCATACACCTCGCCCTCTTCCCTGCAGGTGCGCGAGGCGATGGAGATCGTTCCTACCCGTATGGTGGATGCCCCCGAATCCATGCTGCAGACCCCCCTGAATATATTCTTGGTTCCGGTGAAATGTGCGATAAACTCGGAGTTTGGCTTGCGGAAGACCTCGTCGGGAGGGCCAACCTGGACTATCCTGCCCCGGTTCATCACGGCCACCCGGTCGGCAAGTGCAAAGACCTCCTCGAAGTTGTGGGTCACGTGCAGAACGGTCACCTTCGTGATCTTCTGGATCCGCTTCAGTTCCTTTACGAGGCTCTCCCGTGTCTGGGCGTCGAGTGCAGAGAGCGGCTCGTCGAGCAGCAGCAGATTCGGTTCCATCACGAGTGCCCTTGCTATCGCGGTCCGCTGCTGTTCCCCCCCGCTTAAGGTATCGGGATATCTGTGCAGGAGGTGATCGATGGCGAGCAGCCGTGCCATCTCCCGGCCTTTCTTTTTTGCATCCTCCTCGTCGGTCTTTCGCGAACGAAGGCCAAAGACAATGTTCTCTTCGACGGTCAGGTGCGGGAAGAGCATGAAGTCCTGGTAGACCATGCAGATGTTTCGCTCCTTTGGTGGACGGTTCGTGATCTGCCGTCCGTTAATGCTGATGCTTCCGGAACGGGGGGTGTAGAGGCCTCCGATGGTTTCCAGAAGGATGGTCTTCCCTGCTCCTGTGGGACCGAGGATGACGAGGTATTCTCCGGGCGCGACGTCGAGTGACGCCTCATCAAGCCTGAATTCACCGAGATCGATCGAGATATTGTCAATATGGAGCATGCAAATCACACTTCCTTTCAGAACCGGGCGGATCCCCCGTATCGTTCGAATATGTACAGTGCACACACTGAAATCAGGATAAGAAGCAATGCGGCTGATATGGCCATATCAAGTCTCCCCGTGGACATGTTCAGGAAGAGTGCTATCGGGAGTGTCTCGGTCTTCCACTTGATCGCCCCGGCAAGGAGGAGGACCGCACCGAATTCCCCGATCCCCTTCGCCCACGTGATGGTCGATGCGGACAGGATGCCCGTCCTCGACATGGGCAGCGTGACCCGCCATACCGCTCCTGCATCACTGCACCCGAGGGTCTTCGCCACGTATTCATACCGTGGATTGATCATGGAGAAGGTCGACCGCATGATCCGTATCATGTAGGGAAAATTTACGAAGAACTGGGCGACGATGATCCCGAGCGGCGTGAACACGAAGACAAGGCCAACATCTGCCAGCCAGTTTCCAAGACTCGTGGTACCGAAGAGAAGCAACAGTCCCAGTCCTGCGACAAGCGGGGGAAGTGCCAGCGGCAGGTCGAGTCCGGCATTGATGATCCTGTTTCCCGGGAACGAATACCGTGCAAGGGCGTATGCAGCGGGGATCCCGATCAGCATGCAGAGGAGTGTCGAGACCGACGCCGTCGCGAGGCTCAAGCCGACCGCAAACTGCATCTCGCTGCTTGCGAGCGATGCAAGGAGGGCATCGGCTGACGGTCGAAGGACGATGAGCGAGAGGACAAGGACAAGAAATACTGTAAGTATGACGCTTGCGGCGATTGTGGCGTAATAAAACCACGATCGCCTCAAAGGTTAGTCCTCCCCCGCTTCCGGAGTTCCTTTGGTGTGCTGTTCCATGCACCGATATCGTCGATGTGCTGGTTGTCAACCCAGCCGCTCTTCACCTCGTCCCTGTGATCGAACTGGTGCACGTAGGGCTTGATGTCGAGCAGGGGCGTCCCGTCCAGGACATCGACGCCTGATATTTCGAGGATGTTTCCGCATACCCTGTTGAGGCGGACGATCGAGATGCCGATGGGGTTTGGCCGATTGAAATGCCGTATCGCAAAGATCCCCCGCTCCTTTTCACCGTCGAGGAACGGTTTCTGGAGAAGGCTTCTGCCGGTGGCCCGATCGAAGTGGTAGAGGAGATAGAGATGTGTAAATGATTCGATATCACGCAGCCCGTCGGCAAATTCAGGAAATACCTCCACGTAGCCGATGGATGGGTTGAATATTCCCTGGATCGGGGTATGTTCGTGATCGGTGTGGTCCGAATGGATGATCCCGATGGGAGAGTACGTGATATCCCCTTTCTCCCATCTCTTTCCAAGTTTATCTGATAGTTTCATATCGCACCTTCTTTCCTGATGACGGCGGCCGGAGGACGCCAGGCATTTTTTCGGAGAAGGAAGTTATGAATAACTTCCTATCTATCTCCATATTTTTCAGCGGGATATGTGGTAAATCCATGTTTCGTGAATATCTCCTTTGCCTGGTCGGATGAGACGTAATGGATAAAATCATCTGCAATTTCAGGATTCTTGGAAAAAACAAGCGATCCTATTGGAACCACATCCACAACTCCCATATCCTCCGGGATCTCGACAATATCCATGGTCCCAGGGTTGTAGAGATCTTCCCAGATGATTGTCGCATCCGCCTGTCCCATCTCGAGGTATACGACGAGCTCATTTACCGTCGCTGCCGTAACCACCGTGTTGGCATTGACCGCCTCCCACAATCCGTCCCTCTCCAGCATCTTCTTTGCCGCCTTCCCGACTGCAGGCCCGTCCGGCTCGCCAAGTGCCACCCTGACTCCGGGTCTCGCCAGATCTTGTATGCTCGTGATATCTGCCGGATTTCCTTTTGGGACCGCTATGATCATGACATGGTATACCACGTCAACGGACCTGTTCACATATCCCTTGTCGATCGCAGTCTGTATGTACGGCCGTGCACCCGGCATGTAGGCGTCACCCGACTGCAGGAGTTCTATCTGGCTCAGGAGCTGTGCGGCATTCCCATGCGTATACTCGATCACGGTGCCAGTCTCCTTTCCATACAGCTCGGCAATCTCCTCCATCGGATCTTTCATTCCGGCTGCGCAGTATACAAGCAATTGCGGATCTTTTGGTTGTTCGGATACACTCAACTCCTGGCCCGGGATTTTTTGCACTGTTGCAGCCTGGTCTGTACATCCGCACACCATCAGTATGGAAGTGGCACAGGCAATGGCAAGGAACAGAAAAACGCCTTTATTCATCGTCATCTATTGGTTTGATATGTATAAGTATTTTACTTTTTACCAATATTAATTATTTATAATTAACAGCGTTTAACTCGTGCAGGATACTATCCTGTATAACCTTGCAGGGCCTGACGGGAAAAGTGTTTGTGATCCAGACAATTGTGCCTTCTATCACGAAAAGAACTCCAGGGGTATTTTTTTCATTTGGCACGAGGGCGATTCACCTGGCAGGTGTGTCCATTGAGATGCAGACGAGGTTAAACAAGTTAAACATATATATTTAATATCAATCTACAATTAATAAGAATTATATAACAACTTCTGCACAATCTACCATCACAATTTGGTGTAATCTATGAAACGTATAGCTCTGTCCACCTGTATACTCTCATTAGTGATGATTGCAGCCCTCCTTTTCGCCGGATGCACGGATTCCGGATTGGTTGGCGAGACACCCCCTACAACCCTGACCGTATTCTGTGCGGCTTCGCTCACAGGTGCATTCACCGATATCGCCCAGGCGTACGAGGACAAAAATCCCGACGTGAATATAGACCTGGTCTTTGACGGGACGCAGGCCCTTCGCACGCAGATCGAGCAGGGAGCCTCCCCTGACATTTTCGTCTCGGCAAATACAAAACACATGGACGCCCTGAAGGCTGCCGGATTCATGGAGAATCAGACAGTTTTCTTTTTCCTGGAGAATGGGATGGCGGTCATCATCCCAGCTGAAAACTCTGCAGGTATCACCCGCCTCTCCGATCTCGCAAAGCCCGGTGTGAAACTTGTTATCGGTACAAAGGATGTTCCCTTCGGTTCCTACACAAGGCAGGTTCTTGATAAAATGGCAGCAGATCCCCGGTATGGCCAGGAATACAAGGATGCCGTAATGGCAAATGTCATATCGGAAGAGACCGCTGTAAGCTCGGTTGTACCAAAACTCATGCTCGGTGAAGCCGATGCGGCCTTTGTCTACAAGTCCGATGTGCAGCCCGGTGACCGCGACAAGGTCATCCAGATCGAGATTCCTGAAGAGTATAATGTGGTGGCACGGTATCCGCTGGGAATACTGGCCGAATCAGATCAGGTTGGTGCTTCAGAAGAATTCATAGGGCATGTCACCGGTCCGGAAGGCAATGCTATCCTGGTAAAATATGGATTTGACCCCATCGAACAGACGGTGTAAACAGGCCACCCGGAGTATGCGGGAGAGATTCGGCGAGAACGGGTTAATTCTCTTTCTCGCCCCTCTTATCATCCTGTTCCTGCTATTTCTCACCATTCCCGTAGCCTCGCTTTTCCTGCGGATTAGTCCTGCCGCATTCATCGAATCACTCGGAAATCCTGTAGTTCTCGATGCCCTTCTTCTCTCCCTCGGCACGGCGACGTTGAGTACCGCAATTGTAATCCTCATGGGAACTCCGCTCTCGTACCTGAATGCCCGCACTACATACCCGGGAAAAGAGGTCGTCGATACCCTCACCGATCTGCCGATCGTGATGCCACCGGCTGTTGCGGGTATTGCACTCCTGATGGCCTTTGGCCGACGGGGTGTGATTGGCGAATACCTCGACATGTTCGGCCTCCAGATTGCGTTCACCACTCTGGCAGTCATCCTTGCACAGGTTTTTGTCGCCTCACCGTTCTACATAAGGCAGGCGCGGGCCAGTTTTGAGGCGGTGGATCGGACATTTGAAGACGCTGCCCGGACACTCGGTGCGGGAAGGCTTCGGGTCTTCTTCCGGGTCACTGTCCCTATTGCATGGTCGGGACTTGTATCAGGTGCTATCCTGACCTTTGCACGGGCACTTGGCGAATTCGGTGCGACAATCATGTTTGCAGGAAACTTCCAGGGGAGGACGCAGACAATGCCGCTGGCCATATACACAACCATGCAGGGCGACCTCAACGATGCCATCAGCCTTGCCATTATACTGGTCATCATCTCGTTTGGAGTGATCCTGCTGGTCAAATACATCACGAGGAGGCCGATCTGATGCTTTCTGTTTGCGTGGAAAAGCAACTGAGAGACTTTCTCCTTGAAGTCTCGCTCTCTGTCGCAAAAGGGAAGACACTGGTATTGATTGGGGAAAATGGTGCAGGAAAATCGACGGTCCTGAACCTGATATCGGGTCTCCTCACACCGGATTCCGGGGAGGTCATTCTCAAGGGAAGGGTGCTCTACTCACAGGCCGACCAGATCGACGTGGCTGTGGAATACAGAAATATAGGGCATCTATTTCAGTCCTATGCTCTGTTTCCCCATCTTTCAGTATTCGACAATGTCGCATTCGGTCTCCGGTGCCGGAAGATGCCAAAAACGGAGCTGGTATCAAGAGTCCGGGGGTATCTTGAGGAGATGAATTTGGCCGGTCTCTCGGGAGAGCGTGTCGGCAATCTTTCAGGCGGTCAGCGGCAAAGGGTGGCTCTCGCCCGGGCGCTTATTCTCGAACCAGACCTTCTGCTCCTGGATGAACCGCTGGCGGCACTCGACGTGAAATCACAGGCGACAATGCGGAGGGAACTGAGGGAATCGATATCCCTGGCAGGAATTCCGGCGATTGTTGTCACCCATAACTTCGAGGAGGTCCTTGCACTTGCCGATAGGGTGGCGGTGATGAACCAGGGCAGGATAGTCCAGACCGGCCCTCCCGATGAGGTATTCCACAGACCCAACTGCGAATTCATCGCACATTTCACCGGTATCGAGAATATCTTCAGGGGAGTCTGCAGCAAGGACTCGGGGATATCTACAATAACGATCGGGTCACGGTCAATAATCACCGCCTCCAACTCCTGCAAAGAAGGTACCGAGGTGTATGCCACGATTCGTCCTGAAGATGTTCTCATTTCCCGGACTCCCGTCACCTCGAGTGCCAGGAACTCGCTTCCAGGCAGGATCACCGGGATTGCAAACAATGGACTGTTTGTAAAACTTACTGTCGATGCAGGGATGAGAATTGTCTCTGTTCTGACCAGGCAGGGCTTCGAAGAGATGGGTCTTTCCGTTGGTGATCAGGTACATCTCACGTTCAAGGCGGCTGCGGTCCATGTATTCTGATATGGAAAGACCCGTCTCTCCTGCATACGCGGCATCCGGGTACAGATGGGAAACGACGGGAATACGTCATATTCCCGGCCTTTCATGATAGGTTCGTTGACATGTATTCCACCAGTAATTCTCATCGAAAAAATTCCGAATTAGTGTACCCCTGAATGGATCGTTATGTAAATCCGGGGAAACGGTAGCATATGAAAACCCTGAATTTATGCTGTATTAACCTGTAATGTACAAATGACGTGAAAAGATCGATGCAGTACAGGACTGTCCCAAGGAACGGTGACGAGCTCTCTGCGCTTGGGTTCGGGACGATGAGGCTCCCGACGAGACTGGGGAGAGTGGACGTTGACCGTGCGGTCCGCCAGATCCGGTATGCAATCGACAATGGCGTAAACTACATCGACACTGCATATCCGTATCACCTCGGGGAGAGCGAGAAGATCGTGGGGCTGGCGCTCCGGGACGGCTACCGGGAAAGAGTGCGGATTGCCGACAAGCTCTCGCCATGGCTTGTCAGGACCCGGGACGACATGGAGAGGATCCTCTCCATTCAATTGGACCGGCTACAGGCTGACTGCATCGATTATTACCTCCTTCATTCGCTCGAGGCACAATCATGGAGACGACTCGAATCGCTCGGGGTGATGGAATTTTTAGAATCTGCACGCGAGGAAGGAAAGATTGGCAATATCGGGTTCTCTTTCCATGACGAACGGTCGGTCTTCCGGGAGATCGTCGACGCGTATGACTGGACATTCTGCCAGATCCAGTTCAACATTCTCGACGAGGAGATCCAGGCAGGGCTCGAAGGCTTACGATACGCAGCTTCGAGGGATATCGCCGTCATGATCATGGAGCCCCTCCGGGGAGGGATGCTTGCTGCCGACGTTCCCGGCGAAGTCAGGACACTCTACGACAGGTCCGGATTCTCCCGCACACCTGCGGAATGGGCGCTGCGGTGGGTCTGGAACCACCCGGAGGTGACCGTTGTCCTCTCCGGGATGAATGACGAGCGCCATATCGCCGAAAACATCCGTGCTGCCGGGGCCTCGCTTCCCAATTCGATGACCGATTCCGAGCTGTCGACGATGAACCAGGTGAAGGCCGCCTACAAGAGACTTGTCAGGGTCAACTGCACGGGGTGCGGCTATTGCATGCCCTGCCCGTTCGGGGTGAACATCCCGCAATGCTTCTATTTCTACAACCGGTACCACATGGGCGGGAGCAGGCTCGTCACGCGGGGATTCTACATCCTCCAGGTGGTCGGGTTTGAGAATAAGCCTGGAAATGCATCCCTGTGCATGGATTGCGGCAGATGCGTCGAAGCCTGCCCACAGGGCATCGCGATTCCCGATGAACTCAGGAAAGCCTCGAAGGATCTCGACGGGTTCTCCACCAGGCTGATGTACCCATTCGTGAAGGCGGTGCTCCGGAGAGAGCGGATGGAATGACGGGGGTGTCACCGGACTGTGTACGAGGATTCGTGCGCAGTGTGATCCATTCGGGTAGGGGATAGCCTGTTCAGCAGAGCAGGAATGGATTTGAAAACAAAGTTTTTGGGAAAAAAATGACCTGATTCTCACGGAGACACACGTATAGAAAATGAAAATGGGGTGGCCATTTTCAGATTATGAGAATTACCGTCTCATTCCTGATTCGTAGTGCATATCCTTGTCAAAGACTGCTACCTGGCCGTGAACGCTCGAGAGTTCTTCGTATCTCAATTCTGATGCGAGTCCTGTACGGAGGAGATACAATGTGCCGTCTTCCGGATTATCGAAGGGTACACGGACGAAGACATCGATCTTCCCTTCCTGGCTCAATGCGTCCATGAATGCCGATACCGATCCCTCTGCAGGCTCGTCACCTATCCCGGTAAGCCTGATACGGTAATCCACGTCAACCGGGTAATCGCCGCTTGCCGCGATGAACCGGTCGCTTGCCGCGGTGCTCACCGAACCCGTGGATATATCGAGGTCGCTACCCATCTCGGCCATGTTGCAGAACTGGGGCACGAAATCTGATGCATCGGAGGCGAACGGGCAGAGGAGCACGTTGTCTGTCAGGCTGAACTGTCCCACGCCATCGACCATGATGTACTCGCTCGATACCAGTCGGCCGGATGTGTCGGTTGAGAACGCGATGAGACGCTCGGCCTCGATGTTTGAACCTCCAGCGAGCTGGTTTCCTGTCTCTGCAGAGAACTGCTTTGAATACTCGATATCTCCATTGGTAGCAGAGGTTTGTTCGGAATAGACCGACGAATAAAGGACCCCGCCATTCGTGGTATTACCTTCTCCGAACACCTCTTCAAGGACGATGTTTCCCGGAACATAGATCACATAAGGTCCAACCGGAATCGAGGGATTTGGATAGGTCAGTGACGAGCCGAGCGGGCTTGTAGATATCTGCCAGGACATATCCTGTTCTTCGTCAAACCACCCCGATACCTGGGCGGATGTAGTCGTGGTAATTCCCTGGGTCTCGGGGGTTGCAGGGATTGAGGGATCTGCGCATGCGAAACCCGTGACCATGAAAGCAAGGGCCAGGAGGCCGGTTATAATTATTATACTTTTTTTCATTTTCTATCACCAATCAAACAGATGGGTCATGTGGTCCCACAGCCGCTCCCTGGATGGTGTCATCTCCATCTGTAAGCATTCCCGCAACCGCCCATTGATATCCTTCGGAATAGTCCGTCTCGTCATGGGTACTTCCGTGGGCAGCAGAGGCAGTCATCCGGTAGGATGGAGTAACAATCTGATAGGAGGGTTTAACCTGGTCGTCTGGCGCATCAAGGCCAAACCCGGAAAATTCCGTGCCCTGGAAACCGGCTGCGCCTTGAGCGTCGAATATGCCTGTCACCGAGATCCTTCCCGCCCCTGCACACTGTACAATGTTATTGGCAGGAACCCCTACAACAGGCCCGGTGGACGTTGACATTTCATTGAACCGGGTCTCGAGCTCGACCTGGTCATATCCATTCCCTGAACTGGCATGAGTGTACGCGTAGCTCTGGGGGGCATCGCCGGGATTGATCCCAATGCCAATCTGGCCGGAGGAAACCGTGAGAGGTGCCTGCCAGACAGCAGAGTCCTGCCCTGCGATAGCCCCGTCAACCGATCCCAGTCCGGTTATGCCTGCCTGTCCGGCCGCCGCACCCTGTACTGTATCGATAAAACCCGTTCCATAATAGCGTGCACCCGTACCCGCCACGTATCCATGACTGTTTGTTGCACTGCTCGAAACACTGCCGCCGGTATCGCTCTCAAGTTGCAAAGCCTGTCCTGCGGCAGCGCCATCAACCGATGCCATGCCGGCTATTCCAATCTGTCCGGCCGCTGCACCCTGGTAACAACCCCAAATCTCACCTTCTCCATAATACCGTGCGGCTGTACCCGCCTCGTATCCATGACTGTTTGTCGCCCTGCTCGACACACTTCCACCGTTATCGCTATCAAGTCCAGAAAACTGCCCGGCGACGGCGCCATCAGCTGAAATGCCATCCAATAACCCTTCAACTCCGATCTGACCTGCACCTGCTATCTGAATAGTGCCAATCGATCCTTCACCCGTCACCGATGCCTGGGTTGTAGCGAAATTTCCATTGCCGTTGGCCGAGCTACTGGCTTGACCGCCATTTTCTGCGTAAATTTCAGAATACTGTCCGGCCACAGCGCCTGTAACATCAACATAAAGGACGAGCGGGGTGCCAAATATTTGGTCTGCTGCGACTGTAAAGAACGTGTTGCTGTTTGCCTGACCTGCAGTATTATATGAAAAACTGCCAGCTGCAGCACCCTGCATCGTGTCGATCACCCCGCCGTCTGTTATCCGGGTAGTAGTCGATGCCTCGTACCCTGATCCGGATATGCCAAGGCTCCCTGCGGCAGCAGTCTGCCCCGTCAATTCAGTCATCTGGCCGGCAGCAGCCCCCGATCCACCGGCAATCGCTCCCTGTACTGATTCGATCTCCGCATTACCGAACGCGTGGGCAGCGGTACTCGCGGTGTCACCATGTGCGTTCGCGGCACCGCTACCGACAAATGCGCTGTCACCGACGGCTCTTGTCTCCTGGGTTGCCGATGCTCCGCCTCCGGCGTTGGAGTTCTGGGTAGTCTGGACGCTGGATCCCGGACCTGTCGCTGCCGCGATAGTAAAGGCGACATTGCCGCTGTTGTCGACGGCAAGAGTTCCACTGTATTCTCCGTTGCCGGTTGCGCCGCCGAAGTCGTATGTCTCGGCCATTGCACCGGAACAGCAGAATAATATGGATAACAGTAAAACTCCTGCTACCGCTCTTGTTTTTCTCGTCATGCTCCTCCCATCAATAAGATATTTTCGTTGGAATTTATCTCATCAATTACATTTTCTTGATTGGTAATAAGGCATACAGGTTTGAACCAGGAGGAAAATGGGCTGATAACGGTTCAAAAACGGGGATTCGGGGGAATCTGATCTGAAATTATCGGATTCTATCAGTTTCAATTGTTCTGGAAGGAATTGTTATGCCCTCATTGAAAAATATGGCCCTTCTCTACCTGGTGTGGGCAGGATTGATGAACCGGATACTTTTTATGGGGGCATTCCACCCCCACACCCCCCATGTGCGATGGCCCGGGCCGCCTCCCGAAAAAATACCGTGAGGCTGATTCACAGTCAAAATTTGGGCGATTGGGTATGAGTTATATGAGGACACCCCGGCGGCGGCTGTGGGTGACTACAATTGGTATACAAAGAACAATTCGATTCGGTCTCTCCACCCAAAACAGCGAGGAGACAAAACCATTATTTTGCCGGATTGTCCCTTCGAATTCAGGCTCTTTTTATTCACCTTCGTCATCGGGTCAGAAGATATACAGTATGACCACGATAAGGAAGAGGATCGCAAGGATCTTGACCCAGAGTGGGACCAGAATTTTCTCACCCACCCCCTTTGGATACTGGAATCTATCCCCGCTCAACTCTGCAGCCTGAATACTATTTTCGGGCCCGTCATCGACCTCTACAACGAATGCTCCGGTGTACCCGCACTTCTTGCACCGGTAGATCATACCGCCATAGCCTCCGGTCCTGTATGTCACCGATGTGCTTCCGCACATCGGGCAGTGGAGTGAAGAATCTGTATCCGGGTCGTTGGTATATTTCATGGAATATCTTCTTCCTGGACATCATTTCATTGAGTGGCATAAATACTGCACTATCGTGAATTCATTCCCTCCACTGCGTGTATCCGTCATTCATCGGAAGATTCCGCTTCTCCGGCGTTTTGGGAACGGATTATTGCTACCATGTTTCTCCATCCCGGCTCAATTTTCCAGCTCTTCATTTCGAAAACCGCATTAACCACTGGGACCCAAAAAAACACATCATCAGAGGTACATGAGATGAGACCGGAAATCAAGGAAAAGATACAGGATTTGCTTGCACATTCAGATGAAATAACCGAGGAGATCGATACGATGGCAGAAGAGATGCTCGGCACCGTGCCTTTCATTCTCTCCATCTTGAGCGAACGCCCGGAAGCGTTCGTCTTCAATACACTCGGCGATTTCTACACGGGAAGGCCGAAGAGCATGGATGTGCGGACAGCAGAGCTTGTCACCATCGCTGCTGCGGCCGCTCTCAAGTCAGAGGCGTGCCTGAAAGTCCACATCTCTGCCGCGATGAAGGCCGGGGTGACACGGGACGAGATCCTCGATACCATCCTCATTGCAGCCCTCATGGGAAAGACGTCGATTCTTGGGTCTTCCCTGAGGGTCTTTCAGGGTGCCGCCGGAAGCAGGGAGGAGATCTGAAAAATCCTTGTCCAACCACTTCCGATCCGGGAAGTGGCGCCCCTCTTCCAAAACCTGGCGTTTATCGCACCGTGATATGCAAAGGATCAATCCCTCTCGTAATTTACGGGCAAGACGGACTGGCATATGTCACTCTGCTATGTATTCGGAACTACATCCGCATATCCGGGTTTCGGATTCCCGGCCGAAAACGGCAGGGAACGTACTCATAGAGTTGTCCAGGGATGAGAACGGCTATACTGAACCACTCCCTGTCCAGTCCTCGCGGACGAAACGAAATCCATATCTTCTCCTCATTGTATTGTTCTTCAGAGACTTGGGTTTTTGCAGGAGGTTTGTGGTAGAAATGACGTCTGTTCGTTTTATATTCCTGGCGATACTGGTTTTTTCGGTATGCATCGTCCCGGCATCGGCGATGACCCCGATCTTTACGTACAGGGGTACTGTCACCGATCTCGATCCGGCCGGCGAAACCCTGTCCATAGAAGCCACTCACAAATGGGGATGCATCTTCGAAGAGGATTTTGCCATCTGCGGCTGGATTGAGATTGATCACCGGGAGATGCGGGCAACGGTTCCGGTAAACGAGGTGTTTTCATACACACATGCCGGTGATACCGTTGAGGTGACCGGCAATCCCAATGGGTCATGGCAGGGGATCGCCAAACTTGTTCCAACGTCCGTGATAGACAACTGGTATGCCACCGATCTCTTCGGTGAACCGTCCAGACTTCGTGCACCACTTGATGAAGGATACGAACTCTGGTATCAAACCTACACCGACTGCGCCAGCTGCTCGGACAATGCCTGTGCTGCAGAAGAGGCACTGGTCTCCATCTCACGGTCCGGCCAGGAGAGGTGGACGGGCTGGCTTCTCCCGGGAGAGGTCCACACCTATCATGATCCAGGCGACCTGTCACGAATCTCCGTGAAGTTCGTATCAGGTGAGACATCCTCGATCTCGTGCCCGGATTCCGACTTCAATCCCTTCGGGCCTGAACCCTTCTCTCGTTTCGTCGTCAATGTCCGGCCCTCCGATACGGGGTCACTGGTTGTTAGCTCGACCCCCGATGGCGCTTTAACCTATGTCGACGGCCAGTATCAGGGCGCAACCCCGCTTTTCCTTACAGGGATCGATCCAGGCGTGTATACTGTCCTGATCGAGAAAGAAGGATACGAATCCTGGGGTACCGTGGTCGAGGTACGGTCGGGGCGGTCATCCACGACGAGCGCCCGGCTTGTCCCCCTGTATGGAACCCTTACTGTCCGTTCAATGCCTTCAGGTGCCCGGATATTCCTCGACGGGACAGCTGCGGGCTACACGCCGACCGTTTTTGGGGGGGTGCTTCCCGGCTCACACGTTGTCACCTTCTCAAAGGAGGGCTACTATCCGGCCGATACGACGGTCCAAGTATCTGCAGGACAGATATCGTTCGCGTACAAGCGACTCAGGGCCGGGGATGGAGCCGTCGCGGCGATGTGAGCCTGCCCTTCGTATTCTCCTTTCTTTTTCCCGATGAAAGACGGTTCTTTATGAGAGATGCACCACGCGGAACGTGAAATTTTCAAGGAACCATAGCGGCAGTGGTATATATCGGGGAATCAAGCCCGGTGATACAGTCAGGGTGTCCGGATGCCCGAGAACAGGTGGAGTGGGATTGGTCTGCTCTTCGCCGATCCTGTGGAGGGGTATCTCCTGCCAGGCGCTTTTGGTGAACTGGAAATACCTGATCGCTCCTCTTTTCAGGCGATACGAGATCTCTGCCACGACCCTTCCGGATTGTGACAGATGTATGCCCGCTGGCTGGACGATGGTATACAGAAGGTCAATATCAGGCGGGATGGAAAAGGGGCCCTGTTACCGGGAACTGCACACACGTCCTGATGGTTCCCGGGCATCTCTCGAAGAATGTACATGAAGTTCATTTCCGGTCGGACATGGGTATGGTGTTTGTATCCGGCATTTGATCAGGAAAGTGTTATATACTTCTAACATGTTATGTAGATCTAACACATGTTGTTAATTTCTAACATAAACAGGTGGAAAAATGGGAGATAATACAATTCAAAGAAACCGGCTGATGTATCTTACCGCTGCATTCGGTATCGCGGCAGTAATTATCGGGCTCATTGTTATCTACTTCAGTACAGGGGGAATTTCAGCCAGTGCCGCCATTTGGGGATTCATAATAATCCTGCTGCTCCTGGCGCTGACGGCTGTAAAGACCGGGAGAAAGAAGGAGTATTATTATGCCGGCACGATTATTGGTGCGCTGATGGTTGTTGCCGGGCTGGTATTGAGCACCCTGACATATATCGGCGGGACTGAGGGTGCCGGTTCGGGAATGATAACAGGCGGAATAATACTCCTGCTCATCTGCCTCCTGTCTCTACGGAGATCCCCTGAACGCGACATCAGGGACGAGCGCTCGCTGAAGATCGGGACGTGGGCGATAGCTTACTCGTGGTACCTGACCTTCTTTACCGTGATCGTGATGTTCTGGCTCTCCTATCTCAACATAGTCGCAATCGATGTGTATGTAGCCATGGGAGTCCTGGTGATGCTCATGCCCCTCAGTGCGGTTGCATTCCAGTGGTACTTCTCCGGCAGGGGTGATGTGTATTGAACCCGGATTTTTGGGGAATGTAAAGATGGAGACGAGAATCCGGGAGTTTCGGGCGAGAAAGAAGATGACCCAGGCCGAACTTGCCGGGCTGGTCGGGGTCAGGAGGGAGACCATTGTGTTTCTCGAAAAGGGGAAGTACAACCCTTCACTCAAACTCGCCCATGACGTTGCGGTGGCCCTTGATTCATCCATTGACGACCTCTTTATCTTCCGGGACTGATCCCCTGAAAAATCCTTTGCCCGCGACTTTTCATCAGGCAGGAAGACCGGGTTTTCCTGTTGTGGCAATTTCCGCGAGACCGGGTATTCCGGTGTGCCTGTGTGGCAATACTCATCTGTTGTTCCCTGTAAGTCGATGAACCGATTGAAGTCATCGAGGAGACCCGGAGGGGCGGCACTCATCTGTTGTTCCCTGTGACGGACCTGGCCAAACGGAAGCGAAATTGATATCATCTCGTCGCTGTATTCTTCACTGTAACCTGCCGATCGCAGGAGGTGTGTGTATAATCATGAAGTCTGTTCGTTTTCTCTGCCTTATAGTGTTCATCATTCTCGTTCTCGCCGTCCCGGTCTCTGCCATGATCCCGTCCTTTGCCTATCGCGGGACAGTGGCCGGTTTTGACCCGGCATCTGAAAATATCACCATCGAGGCGACCCACAAGTGGGGGTGCGTATACGAGGAGGGTGCCGTACTCTGCGACTGGGTGGAGATAGAGCCACAGGAGATGACGTCTACAGTTCCGGTGGCAGAGGTCTATTCAATGATAGGGGTCGGCGACACGGTCGAGGTGACCGGATTGCCCGACTACAGGTGGAACGGGATCGGCCTTCTCTCCGAGGACCCCGTGTACGGATACCACGCAACCGATCTCTTCGGTGACCTGAACTATCTGCCCGCTCCGCTTGCCTGGGGGTACAATATCTTTGTCACCCCCCACCCGGACTGCGACACTTGTACGCCTGCCGTATGTTCAGCAGAGTATGCAGAGGTCACTATCAGCCGGGACGGCCTTGAGAGGTGGACAGGGGTCCTCTTCCCGGGAGAAAAACACATGTACTACGATCCACGCGATCTCTCGAACGTGTACGTGAAGTTCATCTCCGGCCAGACACGTGCGAGCATGTGCCCCGATGTCGATTTCATCTTCGATGGTCCGCAGCCGGTAAACAGGTTCTTCGTACATACGAACCCCCCTCTCATCCCCCCGGCGACCACCGGATCGGTGATAGTCACTTCCCGTCCCGAGGGGGCCACGGTATACCTTGACGGGCAATTCCTCGGGATTACCCCCGTGGTCGAGTCCGGGATCGAACCCGGCGTCCACGCCATCCTGGTAGAGAAGGACGGGTACGAACCCCGGGATTCCTGGGTCACGGTCCGTGTGGGACAGTCAAGCTCGGTCTCCGCACGCCTCGTCCCCCTGTTCGGGGTCATTGATGTCCGTTCGGTGCCATCGGGTGCTTCTATCCTCCTTGACGGTACATTTGTGGGATCTACGCCCGGGCTGATCGACGGGGTGATCCCGGGAACACATGTCGTCACCATCACGAAAGAAGGGTACAACCCTGCCGATGTGACAGCATACGTGTCTGCAGGGGGACGAACCCTTGTGTACAAGAGACTGGCCCCTGGTGGAGCAGTCGCTGCGATGTGAGATTGGGCCCCGGGGTTCGCACCCTGCTCTTTTTTGTAAGAAATCAGACGATTCCCTGTCGAAACAAACCATTGAAAATGAAAAATGGCGTGGTCATTTCATGAGAGATTACGCTCTATCCAGGCCATGCGGGAGAACCGGATGAAAGAACCAGCGTGTAGATTTCCATCCGGTTGCGTATCTTTCAGACATTATGCGGGCGTGTCGGTAAAGGGTCCCGGGCCCCTGGTCCGCAACCGAAAAAATTGACATTCTCCTGAATACTGCTCACACCTTCACGGGAGTGGATCCGGGTCTCTTCCAGTGCAGGATTATCACCAGGAGACCATATATCCCTGCGGCCAGCAGGGTCAGGTCAAGCCAGAACCCGTACAGCAGCGGGGCGAAGATCCCGGCAAAGAATGCCCACCACAGGAGCATGGCAAAGAGCAGTGAGAAATATGCCCTGCTTGTCTTGATCGTCGCCATCGATGTCGAGAGGAGAGCGATGGCGAGTATCGTGGCAGGGCATGGTGCGACGGGAAGCGGCCCGGCCGGATACAGGTGTCCGCTCAGCCATCCGGCAAGCGTGTAGAGCCCGAGTGCCCATACCGCCCAGGCGATGGTGATGTACTTGAGCCAGCCGGATGCAGGAAGGGCTACCCGGACCCTTTTCCCGGTAATATCAGCGGCAAGGAGAACGCCTGCAACGGCGAACGGGACACCTCCGGCGATTGCCGATTCTGTCATATAAAAGAAGAAGAAGACGATTGCGTTCCAGAAAAAGACTGCTGCAAGCACGGCCTTGATCAGCATGTTCTCCCGTTCGTTCTCCGATTTTGCAAGGACTGCACAGGTTGAGAAGACGAGCAGGAGCCAGAGGACTATCTGTACAGCGAGCCAGTCGGTGTTATAGGCTGCAAACTGGGTATAGAATCGATGTGTCCATCTTCTTCACCTTGCCGGAGTGCCGGGGGGGAAAGTTGCTTTTACGAATGGTTGACGTGGCATGTGATATCCATTTCCCCGGGACAATATTACAAGATATTCATATGAAAAAAACCTCCTCGCTGTTTTGTGTGGGGAGACTGAATCGAATTGTCATCTGCATACCAATTCAGTCACTCACAACCGCCGCCGGGTCGTCCTCATATAACTCATACCCAATTGCTCAAATTTTGACTGGGAATCAGCCCCGCGGTATTTTTTCGGGTGGCGGCGTGGCATCGCACATGGAGGTGTGGGGGCATATAGCCCCCACAAAATGTATCCGCTTCATCAATCCTACACACACCAGGTAGAAAAGAGTCTCAAAAAAAGGAGGATGGAAGGACGAATAGTCCTTCCCGTAACCGGTCAGTCCTCACTCGACCGCGACTATGACGTTCGAAGCCTTGATGATCGTCGAGACGGGCTTTCCAACGGCAAGTTTCATGCGTTCTGCCGAGGTGTTCGTGATGAGCGAGGTTATCTCAAGCCCGCCTGGCATCTCGATGACGAGCTCCGTCAGGATCTGCCCATGCTTGATCGATTTAATTGTTCCTTTATGAAAATTTCGTGCACTGATCTCCATCTCTTTCACCAGCTTGCTAATGGTAGATAGTTTATTTAAACATTCAGAAAATGACAGTTGCTTATCTTATGCAGGCCAGTAAGGTGAAAGGCGAATCGTATCGGAGTGAGTTTCATCCGCTTATTCCTGTCTGAATGATTCCCGAAAAAAAACAACCTGTTCCAGACGGGATTTTAAACCCCGGAATCTTCATTCTTCCGACTCTCATCGACTTTGGGTCCGAGCCGCTGCCGTTTCATCTTCTTCGCCCCGAACTCCGGGTGAAGGTAGCGGCCGCGGTCTTTTGTCCGTGATCCCCACTGGATGGCCTCTGTCGGGCAGAAATGCAGGCACCCCATGCAGAGCTGGCAGTGGTGGAGCCATCTCGGCATACCGTCCACCATCTCGATATTTCCCACGGGGCAGACCTTTGCGCAGGTCCCGCAGAAGATGCAGTCTTCGGTCACCCAGAACTTCTCGTCGAGAGTATCCGTATGCTGTATGTATCCGGGGTAGAAGAGGCGCCGGAGGAGCGAAGAGAAGGGGGCATTGGGCAGTGGAATTTTTTCCCCACGCTGTATGAGACCTGCGATGGTGTCGATCTTTTCGCTGGCACGGTCCAGGATCTTTTCAAGCTTCGCGCCGGTTGGAGGTCGGGAGAGGGGGACGAAATTCGCGGGCATCGCTACTGTAAAGGCTCCATCCAGGTCGCTCCCCTGTTCTTTGAAAATCCCATTGAGCTGGTGCAGCGCCGAGACACCCATGCCCCCCATCGTGAGGACGGCGAAGAGGTACTCACATCCTCCTGCATCCAGTCTTCTTGCAAAGGAGTCCACGATCTCGGGGAGCCCCATGTCATAGACGGGGCAGACGATTCCGACACGCCGGGCATCGGGAACGATCCTGTCACCAGGAAGGCTCGCGATCGGCACGAGGGTGCAGTCGCCGAGAGCGTCGCGGATCCGTGCAGCGACGGCATACGAGTTCCCGGTCCCGGTGAAATAGTAGATGGCCGTCTTCATTGTGATCGTAAAAAGATGGTACTTTTTCAGATTATATAAAGGCCGGGCAGACGGCTCTGGAACCTGGTCCGGAAAAAGAGAGAGTGCATTCAGAACCTCTCGGGAAAGTCGATCAAAAACGTGGTTCCGCCGTCACCTTCGACATTCATCTCTCCTCCTATCTGCCTGACGAGCACCGTAACCAGCTGAAGCCCGAGTGTCTCGGCATTCTCAATATCCAGCCCTTCGGGAAGGCCTACACCGTCATCCGATACCACCAGGGAAAACCGGTGGTCCATGCCGAGATGCATCGCTATGGAGATCGTGCCCGAGTCCCTTCCCCGGAAAGCGTATTTCAATGCATTCGTGAGAAGCTCGTTGAGTATCAGTCCGCAGGGAACAGCAATGTCGAGATTGATGTCTACGTCATCGATATCCTGGGAAACAGAGATATCTGTCTGGAGTGCGTACGAGTCCATGAGAGCTGTGACGAGGCTCTCGATGTATTCCCTGGTATTGATGAACCCGAGATCCCCTGACTGGTAGAGTTTCTCATGGACAAGCGCCATGGTCTTCACTCTCATCTGGCACTCCTCCAGTTTCTCAAGAGAGTCCTGGTCATGGATATAGAGGGACTGTAACTGGAGAAATCCCGAGATGACCTGCATGTTGTTCTTGACCCGGTGGTGCACCTCCTTGATGATGACCTCCTTCTCTTTCAGGGATGCCTTCAGCCGGTTCTCGGATTGCCTCCGATCAGATATATCGAGGTTCAGCCCCACCCAGGAGACGATCCTCCCTGTCTCGTCCATCATCGGGGCACCACGGGAGAGGACATAGATTTCCTGGCCCGTGCGGTTCCGGATCCGGTACTCGTAGTCCCAGAAACACCCACCAAGCACGCACTGTTGCCAGTCGTTCATCGCAGCCTGCCTCTGGTCAATGGAGAGCCTCTCCATCCAGTTCTCGTTTCTGCATTCATCAAGGCTCAATCCCAGGAGATCGAGAAAAGACTGCGATGCATAGGTGAGTCTGCCCTCCCCGTCGGTGATCCAGACGCCGAAGGGGATCAGCTCTCCGATCTGGCGGTAGCGCCTCTCGCTCTCCTGAAGCGCCCCTTCGGCCTTCTTCCTCTCGCTGATATCCCGGATGATGCTGATGATCGCGGGTGACCTGTAGTACTCTATCACCCTGCTGCTGACCTCGATTGGAACAGTGCGGTTATCACTGGTGCAAAGCACGCTCTCGCGGAGCACGCTTCCTTTCCGGCGAACCTCCGCAACGAGGGACGAGAGTGAACTGCTGGTGATAAAGGGGTCGATGTCCGAAAGGTTCATCGTCTCCAGCTGGCTCCGCGTGTACCCGGTCTTCTGGGTTGCGACTGCATTTGCTTCGTAGATCTTTCCATCAAGATCATGGATGACGATGGCATCCCCGGCGCTGTCAAAGAGGGCCCGGTAGTGAATCTCGGTATAGGCCAGCGCATCCTTTATCCGCTTTCGCTCGGTGATATCCAGCGTGGAGCAGATGACCTGGTTGTCGGAGGCGAGCGATGCCGAAACGAGCATCCAGATCCGTTCACCATCACGTTTCTGAAACGGAATTTCTGCGTCGCTGACCTTTTTTTCGGTTGAGACCTCCTGTAAAAACCCGGTCCGGTCTTCGTCGTCAGGAAGGATTGCCGACAGGTCAAGATCCTGCATCTCTTCTGGTCCATACCCGAGCAGGGACGACACCTGGCTGTTTGCAATATTGATCTTTTGGGTTTCGGGGTTGAAGGTGAAGGTACCTGCCTGGGAATTGAAGAAGATCTCACGGAATCTCCTCTCCCGCGCAATCTCGTTGGAAAAGGCGGAGATGACCACGCCGATGGTGACGAACACGTAGAACCAGGCAACGCTTGCGGCAAAGCTCCTGATATCGAAGGGCCCGTAGAGGTATACCAGCATGAGGTAGATCCATCCGAGTCCTATCGTGAAATAGACGCCAATCCGTGGGTTGCGGTATGCGAGGATGATGATGGGGATGATGTAGAAATACGGAAAAATATCATAGATCCCGCTTTTCAGGCTGAAGATACTGATGAGTACGATCCCGATCGAGATGGCCAGGGAGATCAGGATGACAGCAAGGTTGAGTCTCGATATGGTCCTCATTCATCGACTCCTCATCGGACAGCAGGATTACAATTCATGGTAACGCGCCGCATTTTCCAATGGAAAAGGCGTCACCGTCCCAGTGAGCACGCAAGGTCCCGCACGCCCGGAAGCGGTTTATCCTACCTGCATCTGTGCGATTTGAACAAATATACCTGCCTGTGAAACCGACGGCGCCTGTCCGGAAGATCCCTTATCATTTATATGAATGCCCGATGACTATTGTCATACGAGGAGCGCAGGCAGATGATCACGAAGAAGGTGATGATCGTTGAGGACGAGGGCGTGGTTGGACTCTCTTTGAAGTCCATACTCTCAAAAATGGGGTATACCGTCACAGGGATTGCCATAACAGGGAGCGAGGCTGTCAGGATGGCCATCGAGACCCAGCCCGACGTGATCCTGATGGACATTCATCTCAAGGGAGACATGGACGGGATCCAGGCGACAGAGGAGTTGAACAAGGTCACGGATATCCCGGTCATATACCTGACCGCCTACGCGGATGAAGAGACACTCAACAGGGCGCTCCGGACCGAGAGCCACAGCTACCTTGTCAAACCATATAATCCACGCGAACTGTATTCCAATATCGAGTTTGCGATATACAAGCGGAGGCTGAAGGAGAGGATCGGGAGTGCGAGAGAGAAGGTGGAGCTCTCGCTCACGCGGAGCAGTGACTGCGGCCTGATCATCGATCCGAACAGGAGGATAGTCTTTGCGAACCCTGCATCCGAACTCGTGACCGGGTATACCACGCAGGAACTCATGGGCAAGGACATTTTTGGCCTGTTAAACCTTGCACCGGGTGCGAAAACCGGGGAGGAAGAGGAGACGATACAGCGGATCCTCTCACTGGAAGCGGTCGACTACCTGCCATGCCAGGCGCTGATCACGACAAGGAGTGGCAGGACACGGTTGGTCTGGCTCCGGGCTGCAATCATCAAGGAGGATAATGCCGGGATGAGAAACATCCTGATCCTGATCGGGAACGCCGGGTCTTCCCGGCTGAAGTAAGGGTATCCCGGAGACGCCCCGGGCGGGGGTGAAATGCCTGCTTTCCGGTCGGACAATACCCCTTCTGTTCGTAACTCAAAATCTCTTTTAATGATCTGATTCCAAAAAAAATTGTTCCAGGACCGATTCGATCTCTTCGGCCTTCATGAGGATCTCCGCTGCGTTCTCACCGGTTCCCTTCCGTGCAAGGAGAATGAGCGTAGAGAGTGGCCCTCTCACCTGGTCGTTCAGCCTGTAAAGGCGGGATCTGATCCGCTCCATCTTCAGGTGTGCCTCCCGGTCACGTATTTCGAGATCCTTCTTTTCGGTGATGTCACGTCCGATCGAGAGATACTCCTGGAGATTGCCCTGGTCATCGAAGAAGGCCCGGTTGATCCACCTGTGCCATCTCTCCTCCCGGCCCTCCTTCAGGCACCGGAACTCCAGTGAACCGACGGGGTGGTCCGGTGAAAAAGATGCAAAATGCGAGTCGAAAGCGGCCTGGTCGTCGGGGTGGACAGGGAAGCGGAATATGTACCCTGTGGTGTCCTCTGATCGCTTTCCGAAATAGGATAGGAATGCGGTGTTTGCGAACAGCACCGTCCTGTTGGGAAGGATCCTGCAGATCAGGTCGGTCTGGTCCTGGACAACCGCCCGGAACCGCTGCTCGCTCTCCCGTAGCCGATCTTCTGTCTGTATGCGGTCAGTGATGTCCACCAAAAACCCGATAAATCCGGTAATCTTACCCTCGCTGTCCGTAAAAGTCGCTTTTTTTGCAAGAACCTCGTGTGTGGTCCGGTCACGATGGGGAAATTTCATCTGGTATGCCTGTATCCCCTGGTGCGAGAGGAGGAACCGGTCCTTCTCGCGTGTCATCGCGGCTATCTCTGCGGGCAGGATCTCCTTGTCGGTCTTCCCGAGAATACGGGACCGCGGGATGCCAAGATAACTCTCAAAGGCGGTATTGCACCCGGTGTAGGTGCACCGTGTGTCCTTGTAATAGACCGGGCTTGGGATGGTGTTGATCAACTGCTGGAGAAAGAGGACCTGCTGGTTGAGCGACTCTGTCCTCTCTCTCACACGCTCTTCGAGTTCCTCGTTTGCCTTCTGCAGCGCGGCTTCCGCGTCTTTCTGCTCCGTGATGTCATATATCACGCTCTGGATGTACCGTGGCTTTCCCATGCTGTCCGGGACAACGCTAATCAGTTCGCGGACCCATACGAAAGTACCGTCCCGCCTTCTGATCCGGTATTCCCGGGTATGCCTGGTTGCACCCTGCCCGATGATCTCACGGTCATGCTGCCTTATCCGTTCTCTATCTTCCGGTACGATCAGGTCTTCCCATGAAGGTGTTCCGGAAAGGAGTTCGGTCTCCGTGTAACCGGTTATCGCCTCCGTCGTCCCGTGGAAGAATTCGGGTGAGTGATCCATCCTCCGCCGGCAGGCTATACCGAGGAAGTTCTCGACGAATCCCCGGTATCGCTCCTCGCTCGCCCGGACCTGCTGGTGGAGTCCATGCGTGTACAGTGCGATCTCGATGGTTGAATGGATCTCCTTCTCGTTGTACGGCTTGACAATGTATCCGTACGGCATCGTGGCCCTGGCGCGGTCGATGAGGTGCGTATCCGCAAATGCGGTGATAAAGATGACAGGGGCGTCGTACAATGTCCTGATGCTGTCTGCTGCCTCGATTCCACTCATTCTTCCTGCGAGGTGGATGTCCATGAGGATGAGGTCAGGCGCGAGTTCTCGTATCTTCTCAACGGCCTCCTCGCCTGAAGCGACGATACCTGCCGTTTTATACCCGAGACTACTGAGCACCAGGGCGAGATCCTCGGCAACAATCATCTCATCTTCCACGATCAGTATCCTTGCAGGTCCCGTAGAACCCGCGGTCCGGGATTCGTCCATCAGATCATGTATACACTGTGCAGGATTTATTAGGATAGCTCTTCACCCGGGAGATCGCGATTCCTCTTCATCGCAGGGGGGTTTCCTGTATCGAACCCCGGCGACCGGGATCTTCCAGTGCCAGGGGAGGAATAATCCCTTCGCCTCTTACCGAAAAAACCTTCCGGGCAGATGTGTGGGGTGCCTCATCATGCTGTGGGAATGCATATCCGGGCAATTGATTCCGGGCCCGGGATATATCGCCCGGAACGCTCTTTCACAGGCTCCGGGTTTATTCCGGTTCAGGCATGGTATTCCATTCCAGCCAGTAGCACCCGAGGTCTTTCATGAGGCGGGTGAACTTTTTGAACTCCAGGGGCTTTACCACGTAGCTGTTCGCGTGGAAGTCGTATGAACGTGCGATATCGTTCTCGGCATCAGAACTGGTGAGGATGACGATCGGGATTCTCAAAAGACCGGGGGTGGTCTTGATGGTCTCGAGAACTTCGAGCCCGTCGATCCGTGGCAGACGGAGGTCGAGAAGGATGAGGTCCGGGCGGGGATACTGTGTGGAATCGGCGTACGCTCCCCGGCCGAAGACGTAGTCGAGTGCCTGCTCTCCATCAAGCACGTGGTGGATCCTGCCTGCTACCTGCAGGTCGTGCATGCTCCGGATAATCAGTTCGGCATGTGCCTCGTTATCCTCGACGAGGAGGATATGCAGAGGTTCCCCTGGGAGTTCTGCCATGATTGACGATTTATGCTTTGATCTTTTTATTCTTTGCCAGTTACTCTCCGCCAGGCATCGGAAGGGTGAAGCAGAATGTGGTGCCCGTACCCCCTCCCCGGGATTCGGCCCAGATCCTCCCGCCGTGCACCCCGATGATCCGCTTCACGATCGCAAGACCGATTCCCGTCCCCTCGGATCTCCCGTCCAGCTTCTCGAAGAGGCCGAAGATCTTCGTGAGGTACCGGGGCTCGATCCCGATCCCGTTGTCCCGGACGAAGAAGACCCGCTCTCCCTCCTCTTCCCGCATCCCTATCTCTATCACAGGGTTCTCCTGTCCCATCGTGAACCTGATGGCATTCTCGATCAGGTTCGTGTAGACCTCGAGGATGCGGGCATGATCGACATGGACCGTGGGAAGGCCGGGAGCAATCCCGACATGCACGCCATGCTCCCTGATTGGCCCGGCGAGGAGTTCGACCGCCTCACTGGCGATTGTGCCAAGCTCGATATCTTCAGGAGGATTGATCAGCCTGCCGATGCGCGAGAGGTTGAGAAGGTCGGTGAGCAGGTGCTGCATCCTGTCGACGGCAGCGTTGATCCGGCTGATGTCTGTTGTGGTCCGTTCTATATCCCCCCTGAGCAGATCCTTCTCGAGGAGTCCGGCAAATCCGCGGATGGTGATCAGGGGGCTCTTGAGATCGTGCGAGACGGTATAGGTGAACCGCTCGAGTTCCGCGTTCTTCTGCTCGAGCTGCCGGATGAGTTCCTCCCGCTCTTCTTCCGCCGCTCTCCGCGCGGTAACGTCCTGGCAGAACGCGATGTACTCATCCGCCCTGATCCTCACCGCATCGACAACCATTATGAAACGGGTGCCGTCTTTGCGTACGAAGACGGCCTCGGTGGTTGTTCTCCCGGTCTCCACGAGTTCCCGGAACTTGTCCATGGCGGTCCTGCGCGAGGAATCGTCCAGTATATCGGGAATACTCAACCCGAGCAACTCCTCCCTTGAGTATCGCATCCACCTGCAGGCAGTGGGGTTCACTCCACGGAAACGCCCCTGCGAATCCGAGATGAAGATACCTGTGGTTGATCCCTCGAAGTAAGACCTGAACCTCTCCTCGCTCTCGCGGAGCGCTTTTTGTGCCAGCTTCCGCTCGGTGATGTCCCGGATCGACCCGATGTATGCCCTGACACTCCCATCGCTCTCCCGGACCGGGACTGCAGTGATCAGGGTGTCGATGACGGTCCTGTCTTTCTTCCGGAGACGGACCGGGTACTCCCTTACATGCCCTTCCTTCTCGATAAGTGCCAGCAGTGCAGCCCTCTCCTCCTGGTGTTCGTAGAGTTCCGGGAGCGGCAGCGTCATCAGTTCCTCGCGTGAAGCAAACCCGAAGATCTCGAGGGATGCATCGTTGAAGTCGATCCACCTGCCATCAGGTGTCGTGATGAATACCGAGTCCCGCGATGTGGTGAAGAACTCCCGGTAGCGCTCCTCGCTCTCCCGGAGGGCCTCTGCCGCTACCCGTCTCTGCAGGTGTCGCCAGGCCCCCTGCACCAGGAGCACGAGTTGATCGACATCGAGAGGGACATATTCGGTCTCCTTGTTTGCGACGGCACAGATCATGACGATCCGGTTGCCTTCGAAGATTGGCACTGAGACGAAGCGGTGTATCGGGACATGTCCTTCCGGGAGCCCTTTTTTGCCGGGGAGGGGTGCTGCGTAATCGTTTACGACGATTGGTTTACGCTGTCTGACTGCCTCTGCCCAGATGCCTGCCCATGCGACCGGGAAGTGGAGAGGGTCCTTTGCCACCGCACACTCGGCCAAGACCGATCTCGACCATGCGGTGAGGCAGAAGACCGACTCGTCCGGCGACATCTTCCCGATAAATGCGAGCGAGCTGTCTGTGAGGCGACATGCCGCGTCCATCACGAAATCCGCAAGCTCCTGCTCGGTTGCAGTCTCCATGCCGGCGAGGTGCAATAACGCTTCCATGCGTTCGCGGCTGAGCTGTTCCACGCGGCTCTTCTCTGCCTCCATCCTGTACAGGGACTGGTAGTGCACTCTCTGTTCCCGCTGCCGGATCCAGGCGGTCGAAACGAGGACTCCTGCCAGGAGCGCTGCCCCGATAGCGAGGATCATGGCCGACTGGGCCGCCCAGCTGGAGAACGCCTCCTCGGTATCGACCTTTGTAACTATGAACCATGGCGAGGCAGGAACGGGCCTGATAAAAGAGATGACATCGACCCCGCGGTAATCCCGGCCTTCGAAAATCCCGGTCGTCCCGGAGACCGCTATCACGGCCGGCACGTCGGTCTCGGTCAGGGGTATGCTGAAGTGAAGCGCTGTGTGCTCCTGGTGCCGGAGATCGTTGAGGAAGAGGACGCGGTCTCCCTGCCGTTCAACAATCAGCGTCTCGGCGCTCCTGCTCGGGACAGGCCACGACTGGACATACGGGTACAGGAACGCTTCCGGATTGATGGAGAGGACGATGGCTCCAACATCTATCCTGTCTTCGCCGTTCTGGAGAACGAGCGGTGCGATGACGTCCATGTGCGGCGTATCCGTCCCCGGAAGGAGATGGAGACCGGTGAGCACCGCGTCTCCACTCGCGAACGCCTCTTCCATACCCTCGAAGACACCAGGGTAAACCGTGGAGATTCCCGGATCCAGGCTTATCCTGACATTCGCACCGGGGTCAACCAGGAGGACGTTATGGTAATGGGCGGATGTATTGATCTCGTGCATCATTGCTAGGATCTTCTCCTCGTCTCCGGGGCTTGGCGAGGAGAGATATGCGTCCACCCCCTCGATGAAGAAGGGGTTTTGGGATGTCCTCCTGGCGTCCTGGAGGCGCTCCTCTCTCCAGGACGCGATCTGTTCCGCCTTCAGCGTGCTTATCGATGCAAGGTCCCTCGTTACCGTCTCTCTCGCCTGATCTTTCTGTGACTGGTAGAAGACGGCTGCTGCGCCGATGATCAGGAGGATGAGGATCGCGGCGATGACGAGGATGGGGATACGCTTCTCCATCTGTGTCCTGTCGTCATGAACCAGTGGCGCCCCCCCCGTTCGTGGTGATCTCCGGGGTCATACCCCTGACGGCCGCTCCCCCTGGCTCCTGGCCAGAAACAACAGGCTGCATTCCCGGTCTTTTCGGCTCCGTCATACCATGGACACGGCACACCAAAAGCCTGCCAAAAACACGGCGTGACGCGTGTCCGGACCGTCGCCGGATGAGGGGGGAGATGAATGGAAAAGAAGAGTCCAAAGGCGAAGGAGACACGAGATCCGCAGTGGCCACACCCCGACTATGAGAAAAAGAAAGAAAACTACTGTATTTGGGAAACGTCCTTGTTACCATGCGATATATCATCAAATCTTTTGGACAGGGGACAATAAATATGTGTGGAAGAGAGGTGCACCGCCGTGATGGAACCGGCCAGGGCCGCCAGCGGAACGGCTCCTGATACATATCCGAAAGTATCTTTTTCATTGCAATTCCGGTCATAATCCCGCCGGATACAGGCCAAAAGGTGGCGGGCATGGGTTCCAAGGGCCCGAAATCCTCTCAAGGTTTATAAATAAACGGGTGTATAAAGACAGATATATGGCTGAACCTGCCGGAGAGCCAGACCATTTTATCGCCACGAAATATAGTCCGGAGCATACGGTGATGGTGCCCCGGTGCATGCGGGATTTGTGTCCGGCAGACAGGACGGGCCGGTCGGCTGGAGCAGAACCGGCTGGTTATCTCTTCTACGGCGGAAAAACCGGTGGCCCGAGGAAATATAACGCGCAAGATCCCTTTCTATCCATTCGACTCTTTCCAGGGATTTGCGGTGTTCACGTCCAGCATGCGATCACCGACATGCCGTCTCTTTGCCTGACCTCGTGCATGGTTACGGAGAAAGGGGATTGTGTCAACAGCTCCGGTGATCATGCGGACAGTGACGTGGAAGTGCCATTTGAATCCGGGATACCTGCACGCCTGATCAGAGAATTCGGGTACCGGGACGTGGTGCAGACCCGGCAAAGCGGGGTGTCCTGACCGGTATTATGGCAGACTTTATCGCGGCAACCGGGCATGCGAAGAAAGAAGAACCATTCCACGTACTGGTGGTCGAAGACGACCGGACCCGGGTTGAGCTGATCGGAGAGGTATTCTCGCAACACGCCGACGAGTTTCGCCTGACGATCGCCCGGACGCTCCAGGAAGGGATGTCCGCAGCCGGGGATGATCAGCCCGATCTCATATTCGCCTCGCTCCGGCTTTTCGACGGAGACGGGCTGGATATCCTGACAAAAATTGACGGCCTGGCAACCGTGCCCCTCGTTCTCGTAGCAGGAGACGAAGACAGCCAGCGTGTGGAGGAGGCGGCCGTGAAGGCGGGAGCCTTTGATTATGCCGTCTGGTCGGAAGGAATGGTCCGGGACCTTCCCCATTATACAAGGCGCACGCTTGACTGCTGGGGTTACCTTGAATCCGCGGAGAGGGCCTGGAGTTCGTCGCTTGAGGCGGCTGAAAGGTTCAGGCAGATCTCAGGGAGCGTCGGTGCGGCGGCGATATGGTCCTGTGATCCGGAGGGCACCATCCTGTCCGTAAACCGGGCTGCAGCGGACCTGGCCGGCGGCAGTCCCGGGGACTTCACCGGGAGACCGGTATCCGAACTGTCTGGCCGTGAAAAAGCCGGGATCATTCTCGGGCGGATACAAAAGGCGCAGAAGATGATTGGTGCACCCGATTTTTACGAGGATGAGATAGAGTCGCCCGGCGGGATCCACACGATGCTCTCGATATACTCGCCGCTTCGGGACGCCGGCGGCGCAGTCACCGGCGTGCAGGTCATCTCCTGCGACATAACAGAGAAGAAGAAGGCAGAAGAGACGGCGAGGGAATCCTGGAAGCGACTGGCAGATATCCTCGACATACTCCCGGACGCGACGTTTGCCATCGACATGGAAGGGAAGGTCATCGCGTGGAACCGGGCAATCGAGGCGATGACAGGCGTTTCGGCCGACCAGGTGCTCGGGAAGGGCGAATATGAATACAGTATTCCGTTCTATGGCGAACGGCGGCCGATCCTGATCGATCTCGTCCTGGAACGCGAGGAGGATATCGAGAAGCGATACCTGTACATGCAACGGGACGGAGAGAAGATCACCTCGGAGGCCTACATCCCGGGTCTGTTCGGGGGAAGGGGCGCCTACCTGTGGGGTACCGCGGCTCCCCTCTATGACAATACAGGAAACAGGGCAGGTGCGATCGAGGTGATCAGGGATATCACTGAGAGGAGGAAGACCGAGGAGGCGCTCCGGAGGAGCGAGTTCCTCCTGAACCAGACCCAGGAGATTACCCACGTAGGTGGCTGGGAATATGATATCCCGTCCGCGACGATCACGTGGACCGACGAAGTGTACCGGATCTATGAGGTACCACCCGACTACGATCCAAACAACATCCAGGCGGATATCGCCTTCTATTCTCCGGAGGATCGCGCTATCCTCGAAGACGCGTTCCGCCGGGCAGTCGAGGAGGGGTCCCCGTACGACCTTGAACTGCAGTTCGAAAGCCGCCGCGGGACGAAGAAGTGGGTAAAGACCACTGCACAGGTTGAATATGCCGGGGGCCGGCCCGTCCGGCTCGTAGGAAATATTCTCGATATCACGGCCCGGAAAGAGGCTGAGGCCCGGATCGAAACGCTGGTTGCAGCGCTCAGCGACGAGAAGGAATGGCTTTCATCGCTCCTGAACAGTATACCTGACGAGGTGTGGTTCACCGACAAAGGCCACCGGTTCACGCTCGCAAATCCGCGGGCAAGAGAAGAATTCTCGCTTGGGGAGGAGGACACTCCTGTTGTCGAGGCGCTTGCAGGGAACCTCGAGGTCTACCGGCCCGACGGTACCCCGCGCCCCATCGATGAGGCACCTCCACTCCGTGCCCTTGCGGGTGAGGTTATCACGGGCATGGAGGAGATCATCCGGACCCCCGCGACGGGGCAACTCCGGTATCGCCAGGTCAGTTCCTCGCCGGTCAGGGATGTATCCGGCACCATCACCGGGGCAGTCACCGTGGTCAGGGACATGACCGACGTAAAAGAAGCGGAAGCGAAGGTCAGGGAGTCCAATGAACGGTTCACCCTCGTTGCGAAGGCGACCAGGGACACCATATGGGACTGGGATCTCGTCACTGACGATCACTGGTGGAACGAGGGAATCCAGGCCGTCTTTGGCTACACGCCTGAGAGGGTGGAACCGAGGATCACCTCGTGGTATGACCGGATACATCCCGATGACCGGGATCGGGTCATCGGGAGTATCCATGCAGCGATCGATGAAGGAGAGAACGTCTGGTCCGAGGAGTACCGGTTTTGCAGGGCGGACGGATCCTACGCACAGGTCCTTGACCGCGGGTACGTGATCCGCAACCGGGAGGGAAGGGCGATCAGGATGGTCGGAGCCTTGCTCGATCTCTCGGAACGAATTCAGATGCTCAATGCACTCCGCGAAAGCGAGGAACGCTATCACAACATCATCGAAGACCAGACAGAGTTTGTCTGCAGGTTCAGGCCGGACGGCACCTATGTCTATGTAAATGACGCGTATGCCCGGTACTTTGGAAAGACACCGGAGGAATTGATCGGGCAGGTCTTTTTCCCCGGGATCTTTCCACAGGACCGGGAAAAAGTCAGGCAGGTCTTCGCCTCCCTCTCTCCCGGGTCCCCGGTCCTCACCGAACACCGGATCATCATGCCGGACGGCACCGTGCGATGGCAGCAGTGGAGCGACCGTGCGTTCTTCGACGATTCCGGCAGGGTGAAGGAGTACCAGTCGGTGGGCCGCGATATCACGGCACAGAAAGAGGCAGAGGCCGCGCTCCACGAGAGCGAAGAGCGCTTCCGGAACCTCTTCTTGAACATGCACGCAGGGGTAGCGATCTACGAGGCGGTCGGGAACGGGGAGGACTTCGTCATCAGGGATATCAATCCCGAGGTAGAGCGGATAGAGAAGGTGAAAAGGGACGAGGTCATCGGCCGCAGTGTGCTCGAGGTCTTTCCGGGGATACAGGAATTCGGGCTCTTCGACGTGTTTTCCAGGGTATGGAAGACCGGTGAGCCAATCGAACACCCGGTATCGATGTACAGGGACGACCGGATAGTGGGCTGGCGCGACAACTTCGTCTACCGGCTCCCCTCGGGAGAGGTTGTCGCCATTTACGAGGATGTGACCGTGCAGAAGCAGGCAGCAGAAGCACTCAGCCAGAGCGAGGAGCGGTACCGCACCCTCACGGAGAATATTCCCGACATTATCGCCCGATTTGACAGGGAACACCGGCACATATTCATAAATTCGGCCATCGAGAGGATCACCGGCCTGTCCGTAGAGACGTTGATCGGCAGGACAAACCAGGATCTTGGCATGGACGAGGACCTCACAGGGCTCTGGGACGGGAAACTGGACCAGGTCTTTACGCAGGGAAAATCCCTTACGTTTACATTTCAGTATCCTGCAAGAGATGGTTCCCTGTTATTCGAGTCAAGACTCATCCCTGAATTCTCTCCCGATGGAACCGTTCTCTCGGTGATCAGTGTGGCCCGCGATATTACCGCGCAACATAAGGCCGAAGAAGAGCGGAGGAGAAGCGAGGCCCGCCTCGAGGTGGCGATGAAGATGGGAAACATCGCCTGGTGGGAGATGGACCTCCCCTCGGGGGGTGTCCGGTTCCATGACCGGAAAGCGACTATGATTGGGTATGCCCCTGACCAGTTCACGACCTACCAGGACTTCTGCTCTCTCCTGCACCCCGACGACTACGAGCCCGCGATGAAGGCGATGCGGGACCACCTCGAGGGAAGGAGATCGCGCTACGACGTGGAATACCGAATCAGGACATCCCGGGGTGAGTGGAAGTGGTTCCATGACAGCGGGGGAATTACCGCCAGTTCCCCCGATGGCACCACCCGGACAATCACCGGCATGGTTGTCGATATCACTGCTATCAAAAGGGCGGAAGAGAATCTCCGGGATGCGGAGAAGCGATACGAAGAGGTGGTCACCCACTCACCCGACAGCATCTTTGTCGTGGAAGTGACGGATGAGGGCCGGTTCAGGATGCTGTACATGAACCCGGTCTCCGAGGAGGAGATGGGGGTATCGAATGAATCTGCCCTGGGTAAGTTCATTGAAGAGGTCTTTTCGGAGGACGTCTCCTCCCATCTCGCCTCCATGTAC
>Ga0209408_1000136_pt1 | contig 60473 bp, 52 predicted proteins | sample AD_UKC107_MetaG_FD_184422 | JGI IMG/M metagenome (GOLD analysis project Ga0209408, IMG submission 184422) | Active sludge microbial communities of municipal wastewater-treating anaerobic digesters from Hong Kong - AD_UKC107_MetaG (SPAdes)... | ecosystem: Engineered > Bioreactor > Anaerobic >... | reverse complement strand
TGACCCTCAGGGGAAAGGTACTACCTGTTGGTGGAATAAAGGAGAAGATTCTTGCCGCTAAACGTGCCGGAATAACCGAAATTATCCTGTCGAAAGAGAACGAGAAGGACGTAAATGAGATTAAGGATATATACATTGAGGGATTAAATTTCAATTACGTAACCCACATCGACGAGGTGTTGAAACACGCGCTTCTTCCTGAGAAAGTTGTAAATGCGAAGGTAATTACTTAATAGCGAACCGCTTTCATTCTTTTGGGTGTCATTTAATTGATAAAAGAAGTGAGTTAACCAAATTATCTTGCCTGAAAAATGCAGGCAATCCAATAAAAAATAGGTTACCTTTGAGGAGAATGTAAACCCAAAATTTTCAGCATGGAGAAAGTAGCCGTTTTCCCAGGAACTTTTGACCCCTTCACAGTGGGGCACGAAGCCATTGTTCAGCGAGCCCTTCCCTTATTCGACAGAATAATTGTGGCCGTTGGAATGAATATCACAAAAAAAACGCTCTTTAGCGTTGAGCAGCGTGTTTCCATGATAAACGATGTGTTTTCATCAGAAGGCAAAGTTGAAGTTATGAGCTTCGAAGGGCTTACCGTAGATTTCTGCACAAAAATTGGAGCAAAATACCTCCTTAGAGGACTAAGAACCGCCGCCGATTTTGAGTACGAAAGGGCTATTGGACAGGTTAATAAAGCTATGAAGCCTGACATAGAGTCGGTTTTTCTGTTAACTTCCCCCGAGCATACTCCAGTAAACTCAACCATTGTAAGAGACATTCTCGTAAACGGAGGCGACGCTTCAAAATTTATTCCTGCAAGCATCAACATAAAAAAGTACCTAAACCGTTAGTATCATACACTAATTGCCAAATATGATTCAGCTTAGGTTTGCAGTATTACTCTCAATCGTTCTGCTTTTTAGCCAAAACCTTACTGCACAGGTTACAGTAACAGGAAATGCGCCTACCTATGCTGGCGACGATATAACTTTTTACCGTTACTCCGACCTGATTACGCAAACCGAGGAGAAAATTGGAAACTGCAAAGTTGGCAATACAGGCGATTTTAAGTGCAAACTCAACATCGATGAAACTTCTTTTGTTTTCAGCTATCTTGGCATTTACCGTGTTTACCTTTTTGCCGAACCCGGCAAAGTTTACGAAGTTGTTCTCCCTGAAAAGGAGGAAAAAACCGAGCCCCAACGGCTAAACCCGTTCTTCAGGCAGGTTGAAGTTCATGTTGGAATTAAGGGGATTCAAAAAAACGATCTGAACTACCTAATAAACGCTTTCGACCTAGCGTTCAACGAGCATTTCAACACCATTGTGAATGATGCGTACGCCGGGAAGGAGTCCATTTCAATCGATTCGCTCACACAAAATCTTGAGCAACGATTTAGTCCATACAACCACACTTTTTTCAATTCGTACAGAAAATACCGCTACGGATTGCTTAACCAGCTTTCGCTAATGCAGAAATCGCGAAGCATTTCCGACAACTACTTCCTCAACAAGCCCATTTTGTACAACAACCCATCGTACATGGAACTTTTCAACCTAGTGTACGACAAGTACTTCCTGTTTTTTGCCCGGTCGGAAACCGGGAATGCCGTTTTCAATAATATCAGTGAGCAGAAAAGTTACACACGACTAAAGAAAACATTGGCTAGCGATGCTGTTCTATCCAACGATTCGCTTATGGAGCTGGTAATTCTGAAAGGGTTACACGATGGTTTCTTCGACGATAAATTCTCACGTTCTGCACTCCTTGCCGTTCTCGATTCGCTGTACAAGCAAACAAAAATTGCAGAGCATTTGATAATTGCAGAGAACATTCGCTCCAAGGTAACGAAATTGCTACCCGGCTTTGTGCCCTCGCCCTTTAAACTTTACACATCGGAAGGGAAACTCGTATCGCTCGACGATTTTACGGGCAAATATGTTTACCTAAATTTCTGCACAACATCGAGTTACACATGTCTACAAGAGTTTTCGCTGCTCGAAAAGCTCTACGAAAAGCACAAAAAGTTGCTTGAAATAGTTACCATTTGCGTTGACAGGGAAGAGAATGAAATGAAGAATTTTTTAGAGCAAACCAACTACGACTGGACATTCCTTTACTATGGAAACAAACCCGATATAATTAAGGATTTCGACATAAGGGCGTACCCTACCTATTTCCTTATTGGACCCGACAAAAAAATGGTGATGTCGCCAGCACCATCACCAAAGGAAAATTTTGAAATTCAACTTTTCAACCTACTTCGGTCGAAGGGTGAAATTTAAACCAGCCCAGACGCCTTAAGTACCTCAACTATAGATGAGTAAGTATTTTTTATGTGCTTGCCTACATCGGCTTTGTTAACCCAGCAAACCTCCGTTATGTTCTCCTCAACCTGCGGTTTTAAATCGCCTGAAGAATGGCTTTTCATTTGGTACCAGCTTGTTTTCTTAAGAATACTCTTACCATTTAGCTCGTAGGTATGGTATGTGTTTAAAAGATGTTTCTCCAGCATTATCTCGTTCAACCCGCACTCCTCAATTACTTCTCGAACAGCAGCCTGCTCAACATTCTCATCCCTCTCAACTTTGCCTTTGGGCAAATCCCATAATCCATTACGCTTAATCATCAAGAAATTTTCGTTGCCATTCTGAACCAACCCGCCAGCGGCTTCAACAATAGTAAAATGCTTTGCAAACTCGTTAAAAATTATGTTAGTATTTTCACCAATTACATATAAGCTGGATAAGGATTTCAGGTTTTGAAAGAATTGAAGTAAATTTGCCGTATCGGTGTTAGCATCGAAACCAACGTAGTAACCCGCATAATCGAGAAAGTTACGTTTTAAATTGTTGGTGATAACAATACATCGGTTACCAAAAAATATTTTATAATCGTTTGTCATGAGTAAAATCTCTTTAGTTCCTGAACTTTTGCAAATTAGCGCAATAAAGTTAAATACGGAAAAACCCTACACTTGGGCCTCGGGTTGGCTGTCGCCAATATACTGCGACAACCGAAAAACCCTTTCCTATACTAATGTACGAAGAATAATTTGTGAAGGTTTTAGGAATGTTATTAACGAACGTTTTTCGGATGTGAACGTTATTGCTGGAGTGGCGACCGGAGCTATCGCGCACGGAGCGCTAGTTGCTTGGGAAATGAATTTACCATTCGTTTACGTTCGCTCGGCACCCAAAAAGCATGGACTTGAAAACCTAATTGAAGGTGAAATTAAACCAGGCCAAAAAGTGGTGGTGGTTGAAGACCTTGTTTCAACCGGAATGAGCAGCTTAGCTGCAGTAGATGCACTAAAAAAAGCTGGTTGCGAAGTTTTAGGAATGGTTGCCATATTCACCTACGAGTTCCCCGTTGCCAAGGAAAATTTTGAGCGTGCAGGAGTTACACTCCATACACTTTCTGGCTACAGCGAACTAATTGACCACGCCCTTGAGAAGGGTTACGTTAAACAAGAAGAAGTTGAAACCCTAAAAAAATGGCGCGAAAACCCCGAAATTTGGGGGAAGTAATGTGCCTATTCTTTATACTAGTATGAAAACCTACGAGAGCAAAATAGTTTCCATAAAGCGTTTAGATGAGGATGTTTTCAAAGTCCTTTCAAACTTCAAAAATTTTTCCCCTTTTGTACAAGCGGCTCAGATTGAAAACTGGGAAGCCGATGATGACTGGTGCAAATTCAGCGTTAAAGGGATGGGGAATGCCGGGCTTAGGATTATTGAACGCGAACCCAGCAAAACAATAAAAATTACCGGCGACGGAGGAATTCCGTTCGAGTTCTTTTTCTGGATTCAGCTAAAGCAGGTTGCACCCTACGATACCCGCATGAAGCTTACGCTGAAAGCCGACCTGAACATGATGATGAAAATGATGGTAGGATCAAAACTACAGGAAGGAATCGATACCATGGCCGAACAAATTGCGAAAGCTTTTAACGGACAATAAAATCAGTCACCAAACGAAACCTCCTTAAAACCAAACTCAAGAATTTCCCCATCGGTGGTTTCGAGCACCAGCTCGCCCGATTCGCGAACATCAACTACTCGTGCAGTAAATTTTTTACCGTTTGCCTTGTAGCTATAGTAATCGTTTTTATGGTAGAGTGCCCGAAAGTAATCTTCGGAAAGTTTTTCCCATTCACCATCAACTAGCTGCTGGTAACGTGAGTTTAATGATTTAAGAATTGAGTCAAGTACTTCAACAATTTCAAGTTTATTTCCTGTAACTGATGCAAGCGAGGTTGGGTTGGGCAAATCGTCGGGGAACACTTGCTGGTTAACGTTTAAGCCAATCCCAATTGTACACGAATCCATAAACTCTGAGCTGAAGCTATTCTCAATAAGTATTCCGCCAACCTTGCAGTTTTTAATGTAAATATCGTTAGGCCACTTAATGGAAACATCATCAGCAATTGCATTCACAACATCGAACACGCCCATTGAAACGAACTTTGAAATAAGGAACTGCTTCTGAACCTCAAGAAAACGTGGAAAAATCAGAATGCTAAAAGTTAGATTCTCTCCTGGGTTGCTTTCCCACGAATTTCCCCGTTGGCCTCTCCCCTCGGTTTGAAATTTACTGGCAACAACTAACCCGTCGTTCGCAAAATCCTTACCCAACTTACTGGCATATAAGTTAGTAGAATTAACCTTTTCGAACCAAACTATTTCCTTCCCTATATTCGCCTTGAACATAAAATCACTCTTTTTTCGAGTCACAAAAATACTCAATTATTAACTCGCAAAACTATTTGTGTTGTTAAGCAGGCTGTGAAGTTTAATTATCGTTTTGAACCAAAAAAAACCCTTTTATTTACAACAAAATAATTTTAACTTTGCAAGTTAATTGTTAACTGATATTGATGGGAAAAAAGAAAACTGAAAACACTCAATCGCTAATTACATGCATTGTTGATGCAATAGAGGAAAAGAAAGGGCAGGATATTGTTAGCCTTGAACTGGGAAAACTCCCCAACGCCATATGCAACCATTTTATAATTTGCCATGCTGAATCGACCACGCAGGTTGAAGCAATTGCCGAAAATATTGAGGATAAAACACTTGAAGTTCTTAACGAAAAGGTATGGCAAAAAGGGGGCTACGAAAATAAAATATGGATTATTCTCGACTTTGTTGATGTGGTAGTTCATGTATTCCAAACCGAGTGGCGCCAATTCTATAAATTGGAACAGCTATGGGCCGATGCAAAAACAACGTACCATTCAGTTAAATAATCAAAATTTGAATAGTTCTCAGTTAATACTAATCAAACATTTTTAACGCATTGTCGTTTCTAGAGAAATAATTCACACAAAACAATCGTATGTCCGAAAAAGAAAATAAAGCTGAAAATAAAAAGCCAAAGGAAGAAAATAAAGTGAATGACCCCTTTACACCGGTTACCGGGAAAGGAAATAAGTTCAACAATCCTAAGTTTAATATTTACTGGGTTTACATAATAATCATTGCTGCTATTCTGGGGTTGCAATTCTTTTACACTGGGAATAAACCGCTTGAAAGTAACTGGCATGAGGTTAAATACCAGATGCTTGATAATGGTGATATTAAGAAACTTCTAGTTGTTAGAAACGAAGGTAAGGTTGAAGTATTCATAAAAGAAAAGAGTTTAGAAAAGTACGCCGACAGATTTGGAGGGATAAAATCAGTTCCATCGAGTGGCCCACACTTCTTCTTTACCATTGGTTCCATAGAAACCTTCGAGCGTCAGCTCGATGAGGCGCAGCAGGAAGCCGACCCATCGGAACGAATTTACCCCGAATACATTGAACGCCCAAACTACATTGGCGATATAATTACATGGATTCTACCAATTTTAATTCTGGTTGGAGTTTGGCTGTTCATCTTCCGTAGAATGAGCCGTGGGGCAGGAGGTGCCGGAGGAAATATTTTTAGCGTAGGCAAATCGAAAGCGCAGCTATTCGACAAGGAATCAACCGTAAAAGTTGACTTTAAAGATGTGGCAGGGCTAGAGGAGGCCAAAATTGAGATTATGGAAATTGTTGACTTCCTCAAGAATCCTAAAAAGTATACTGATCTAGGAGGCAAAATTCCAAAAGGTGTACTTCTCGTTGGCCCTCCAGGTACCGGAAAAACCCTGCTTGCCAAGGCAGTAGCCGGCGAAGCCAACGTTCCATTCTTCAGCATGTCGGGTTCCGATTTTGTGGAGATGTTTGTGGGAGTTGGCGCATCGCGCGTACGCGATTTGTTTAAGCAAGCCAAGGACAAAGCCCCTTGTATCGTTTTTATCGACGAGATTGACGCAATCGGTCGTGCCCGGGGAAAGAATGTAAACTTCACCTCCAACGACGAGCGCGAGAATACTCTCAACCAGCTTCTCACCGAGATGGATGGTTTTGGTTCAAACCAAGGAGTTATTATTCTTGCGGCTACCAACCGTGCCGATATTCTGGACAGAGCACTGATGCGTGCCGGACGATTCGACAGGCAAATTCACGTTGAGCTACCCGACCTAAAGGAACGACTTGAAATTTTCAAGGTTCACCTCAAACCGCTGAAGCTCGATAAAGATTTCGACATTTCTTTCCTTGCAAAGCAAACACCTGGATTTTCAGGTGCCGATATAGCCAACGTTTGTAACGAAGCGGCGCTAATTGCTGCCCGTAAATCAAAAGCAAAAGTTGAAAAGCAGGACTTTCTGGATGCTATTGACCGAATTATTGGAGGCCTAGAAAAGAAAAACAAAATCATATCGCTCGAGGAGAAGCGAGCCATTGCATTCCACGAAGCGGGACATGCTACGGTAAGCTGGCTGCTTGAGCATGCGAATCCGTTGCTGAAAGTTACAATTATACCAAGAGGTAAAGCGCTGGGAGCTGCATGGTACCTGCCAGAGGAGCGCCAGCTAACCACCACCGAGCAGCTCCTGCATGAAATGAGTGCCGCACTGGGCGGCAGAGCTTCCGAAGAGTTGACCTTCGGGAAAATTTCCACAGGAGCCCTAAACGACCTCGAAAAGGTAACCAAGCAAGCCTACGCTATGGTTGCATACTTCGGCATGGGAAAATCGATTAGTAACGTAAGTTTCTACGATTCTAGCGGCCAAAGCGAGTATGCTTTCTCCAAACCTTACAGCGAAAAAACAGCAGAGCTTATCGATCAGGAAGTGAAACAAATTATCGACCAGGCATATACTCGAGCCAAAGAGGTTTTAACCGAGCATAAGGACGGGCTGGCTCGTTTGGCTCAGCTACTGCTTGACCGTGAAGTAATTTTCAGCGAGGATTTGGAAGAAATTTTTGGACCACGAAAATCGCATACCAGAACCGAAGAGGTTGTTGCCAACATGGGTAATGGAAACGGAAAAAAAATGGAAGATACCCCTAATGATAGTCCTGAGGAATCTTCAAATACAAATACCAGCGAATAATGAGCGATATTAAATGGGTGTTAGTTTTCTCAACCGCTGCTCAATACCAAGCAGAAATTGTTAAACAAATGCTTGAGAACAATGGGCTTGAAGCAATAGTTATGAATAAGCAGGACTCTTCCTACCCCATGCTGGGTGAAGCCGACGTACTTGTTTCTGAGGAGCATGAAAAAAAGGCTCGTAAACTAATTGAAGAATTTGAAAGTTGAGCACATTCCTTAAGAGAACCATAAGTGGAACCTTATTCGTGATTATCATAATAGGTTCTATTCTACTAGGCCGATATAGTTTCCTGTTGGTTTTTATATCGCTCATGTTGTTTAGCCTTTACGAATTCTACAAAATTTGCCTGCATAGCAGGGTTCGCCCCCAGGTTTTGTATGGAATGCTTATAGGTGCACTAATTTTTATGGCCAACTACTTTTTTGCCATAGGGCAAATTGGCTCATATATTTTCCTTGGATTAATTCCTTTACTACTAAGTATTTTTATTATAGAACTTTACAGAAACCAGAATAAACCCATTCACAATATTGGATTCACTTTACTTGGTTTACTGTACGTTGCGCTTCCCTTCGCATTACTTAACTACATTGTACTCAGCTACTCATCCTATCGAATAGGTTACCAGTCACATTTGCTTATTGGATTTTTTGCCCTTGCCTGGGCAAACGATTCTGGTGCCTACGCCGTTGGCGTAAGTATCGGGAAGAATAAACTTTTTCCAAAAATTTCACCAAAGAAATCGTGGGAAGGATTGATTGGCGGTTTTTTTACAACGGCACTAGTTGCATGGATCATTTCCATGATTTTTCCAGAAGTATCAATTGTTAACTGGTTTTTTATTGGTTTTATAACAGCTGTAATGAGCGTTTTTGGCGATTTAGTTGAATCGATGTTCAAACGAAGTATTGGTGTCAAAGATTCAGGGAAGTTTCTACCTGGACATGGTGGCGTTCTCGATAGATTCGACGGGATTCTTTTTGCAGCTCCAGTGGTTTTTGTTTACCTAGAAATGATGATGCTAATTTAATCTCCTATATTAATGAAAATTCATAAGGAAGGATACAAGATTATTTCAATTGCAATAATAGTTTTTACTACCCTGCAAGTAACAGTCCACTTACTCCTTGGATACAATTTTTCCATTCCCTCACTAATAGTTTTTCTGTTACTCACACTTTTTATACTTCGTTTCTTCAGGGTTCCTAAACGTAACTTCACAGAAAATTACGATAAAATTATTTCTCCCGCTGATGGAGAAATTGTAGCAATAGAAGAAGTTGAAGAGGATGAGTTTTTAAAAACAAGATGCATACAAGTATCGGTTTTCATGTCGGTTTGGAACGTGCACATCAACTGGCACCCAGCGGGTGGAAAGGTTATTTATTACAAGTATCATCCTGGCAAGTACCTTGTAGCTTGGAATCCAAAATCCTCAACGCTAAACGAGCGAACCACTGTTGCCATTGAACGGCTTGATGGAGAGAAAATTCTTTACCGCCAAATTGCAGGATTTTTAGCTCGACGTATAGTTTGTAATGCCGTTGAAAACGCCACAGTAAGCCAAGGAGAAGAGGTTGGCTTCATTAAGTTTGGTTCACGAGTTGACGTATTCTTACCACTGAACGCGCTGGTTCGGGTGAAACTTGGCGACAAAGTAACCGGAACCCAAACTGTACTCGCCGATTTGCCCATGGCAAAAACCGAGTAGTAAAAATAGCTATATAAAGAATAGTACAACCCCCGCAATAGCAATGAAAGCCCCAATAAATTCTTTGGGGTTAAATTTCTCTTTCAAAATCCATATTGAAGGAGGGATTATTAGAACCGGTACTATTGACATAATGGCCGATGCAACCCCGGTTGTTGTATATTTTACCGCCCAAAGGGAGAACGAAACGCCCAAAAACGGGCCAAAAAATGCTCCTACCGACAACCGTGCCATTGCCTTTCCGTTTTTTAAAGCTTTTCCTAGCGCCTTCCATCGATTTAAAACCAGGAAAAGGCCTGCGAAGCCAACAACACCGGTTAACACCCTTATTTGCACGGCAGCAAAAACATCGTAATCGGCCATTCCAAACTTACTAAGAACCAGTCCTCCACCCTGGCCTACTGCTCCTCCAAATGCTAACAAAATACCGGAAATTGGATATGAAAACTTTACTTTCTTCCTATTACCTTTTGGAGCAATAACCCCATCAAGCAGTTCGGGCTCGTCAATTTCACGCTTCAGAATAACCAGTGCAATACCAGCAAAAGTAACAACCATTGCAGCGAGCTGTTGTAGGGTAAGCTTTTCGCCCATTACAAACCAACCAATAATTGCTGCGATTGGCGGTGCCAACGCCATAATTAACATAGAAATACGAGCCCCCACTACTACGTAGGCTCTGAAAAGGAAAAGGTCGCCAAGTACAAATCCTACTAATCCCGAAAGTGAGAGCCAAATCCAGTTATGGGGGGCTGCATCGGTAGGGAAAAACATTCCCCGAACAATCCAAGAGAATATTCCTAGCAAGAAAAACGCAATAACAAGTCTTATAAGGTTAACAGATAGCGAACCAACCTTTTTACTAGCCGATTCGAAAGCCAAGGCCGTTATGGTCCAGAAGAATGCTGTTAGTAATGCTGCAAACTCACCCTGACGGGTAACAATAAATTCTTGTATCATTTAGAAATTTTTTCAAAGGTTTGCTTTTGATATAAAAAGAGGTTGTTGGTTTAACCATGAACAAAATGATTTTGTAAAGGTTTTTTGAATTCTCCTAAATTTAGATTAGGTTTGATGAATGTTTTTAAAAGGAAGTATTCGAGTGTACAAACTACAAACAGTTGCAACTGCCAAATGAATCAACTTGCTCGTTACATAATTCTTGCCACAACGCTGGCAATTATTCTTTTCCTACTTTGGTACTTCAGCAGCATTGTTGCCTACATCCTTATTTCAGCAGTACTTTCGTTGGTTGGAAAACCGATTGTCGATCTGGTTTCAAAAATTAAGATCAAGGGTTGGCATCCACCAAAAATTATAGGAGCAACCCTAGCACTACTAACACTCTGGATGCTTTTTATACTATTCTTTCGGGTAATGATTCCACTGGTAATTAACCAGGTTAACCAGCTAAGCTCCGTTAATGTTCCCCAGATGATAGCAAGTTTTAACGAACCAATTAACCAGTTTGACTCATTCATACGTGAATACTTGCCGGCTAGCGCAAGGGAATTTTCGTTGCAGGATTTTCTCATCGATAAAATATCAAGTGTATTCCACGTTGGAATGCTATCGGACTTATTCAGCTCCACTGCAAGCCTGCTAGGGAATCTTGTTATTACTGCATTCTCAGTTACTTTTATAACGTTCTTCTTTCTTAGAGACGAGAGCCTTTTCTTTGATGGAGTTGCCATTCTTTTCCCCGCAAAGCTGGAGCAGAATCTTCGACATGCATTGATAAGTATCAATAAGCTTTTGAGAAGGTACTTTATCGGTATTTTTATTCAGAGCACTCTAATCATGATACTTGACACCATTGGGCTCACCATTGTTGGAGTGAATTTTCAAACAGCTGTGGTAATCGGGTTAATTGCCGGGATACTGAATTTAGTACCATATGTTGGACCTCTCGCAGGCACAATAATTGGTGTTCTTATTGGGATTGCCACAAACCTCGATCTTAACTTTTCAACCCAAATGGTACCGCTAATAATTTATATGTTAATAGTTTTTGGCACCGTTCAGCTAATCGACAACTTTGTTTTCCAGCCACTTATATTTTCAAACAGCGTTAACGCACACCCGCTAGAAATTTTTATTGTACTGCTGATCGCCGGAAGTGTAGGCGGAATACTCGGAATGTTACTGGCAATACCTGGTTACACTGTACTAAGGGTTTTCGCCAAAGAATTCTTTAACAAATTCAGGGTTGTTCAGAAATTAACCCAAAAAATTTAGCGTAGTTTTTATTGCATTTGCTATATTTACAACTTAAATGGGCATCAAATGAAAAAGGGATTATTAAGTTTAGCAATAGTAACAGTTGTATTTTCAACCCTTTTTGTTACGAACACTTTTTCACAGAATTTTCATTACGAACTACTTGGAGTACCTGCTCCCGATGAGTTTAGTGATTCCACTGCTTTCGTTGAATTTAGAGATATTCTTCCCGCCAGCGCAACATTCACCAAGTGGGAAATAAACGGGGAGGATTTTATAACTAATCCGGTTACATACCAGTTTGATATTTCGAATTCATCCGAATTCTTTGTACGATTAATTTTCAGCAACCCAAACCCCGATACTCTTGAGGCAACTATCAATGTAACTGCTGCTCTTTTTCTAGATAGCCTCGATAAAGAACTTGGCGAACTTGCATCGCTAAAGAGAGTTTTCAGAAGCGCTTTCGATTTTCATTTTAACCATCCTGACAGCATTGGTTCATGGCGTTTCGACTGGACAATAAACGATGAGAAGCCGGTAGGCATTACCTTTCCTGAACCCGGAATGGGCGATTTCCCAAACATTTATCATACTTTTGAGAATGGGGGCGATTACAACGTGAGATTACGTGTTACAAATATTGATAATTCCACATACGTTGCTATTTTCAACCCAATAATTCATCTTGAACCAATTTTTGGAACTGACAAAATTGATTTCAACCCGCTACCCAACGTTTTCTCTCCAAACAACGATGGAGTAAATGATTTTTATGAAGTTATTGCCAGTGGAACGACTAAACTTTCTTTTAAAGTTTTTGCTCGTTCAGGAGCTCTTGTATACCAGCACGAAGCCAACGTGATAAAATGGGATGGCAAGAACGATTACAACAAAGATGTACCAGATGGAATTTACTACTACATTCTGGAGGACATTGGCGAAAAAAGGTATAACCCGGCAAAGGGTTTCTTCTACATACTTCGCGGCGAAAAAAACTAAATTCCAAGCAACAACCTTTCGGGATTAACCCCACCAACCAGCATTTGTTGCGGGTTTTCAATCATTTGCTTTACCTTAACAAGAAATCCAACGGAATCCTTCCCGTCAATTATCCTGTGATCGTAGCTGAGCGCAATGTACATCATTGGGCGGATTTCCACCTTGCCGTTTACGGCAACAGGCCGGTCGACAATATTGTGCATTCCCAGGATTCCCGATTGCGGAGGATTGAGAATTGGAGTTGACATCATGGAACCAAAAACGCCTCCGTTGGTAATGGTGAATGTTCCGCCCTCAAGATCATCGAGTCCGATTCTGCCCGAACGACCCTTCTCAGCCAAACGAGCAACCTCAGCTTCTATCTGTGGAATGCTCAAATCCTGCGCACTGCGCAGAACGGGAACCATTAATCCCTTTGGAGTTTGAACGGCAATTCCGATATCGAAATAGTTTGGTGTTACAATTTCATCGCCCTCAATGCGTGAGTTCACCATTGGATGCTGCTTAAGTGCCTCAATCACTGATTTGGTGAAGAACGACATGAAACCAAGCTTAATTCCGTGCTTCTCTTGAAAATCTTTCTGATACTGCCTCCTGATTTCCATCACCCGGCTCATATCCACCTCGTTGAAGGTGGTAAGCATTGCCGTTTCGTTTTTTACGCTCACCAAACGTTGGCTCAACTTCTTTCGGAGCTGGCTCATGGTTGTCCGTTCGTCTATTCGTTCTGTGGATTTTTTCTCAACATTTTGGACAGATAAACCAGATACTGCTAAATTTACTTCCTCTGTTGATATTTTTTTCAATCCGTTTATTATATCATCAACGTTTAAACCCTTTTCATCCATCAACTTTCGCGCAAGGGGAGTAACTTTTACTTTATGATTCTCAACCTTTATCGGAATTTTTTCAGCAGGTTTCTCAACAACTTTTTCTTCGATTTTTTCCTTTGCTTCAATTTTACTTTCCTTATCTACTGACTTTGCTTCTTTTTTGGCTTCAGTATCAATTGTACAAGCAGTTTCCCCAACTTTTATGGTTCCCTCATTCGCCTTAATTGAAACTACACCGCTATGACTTGCCAGCAACGGAAGCGTTGCTTTTTCCGATTCGATTTCGGCAACCTCCTGATCTTTCTCCACCCAGGAATTATCGTCAACCAACCAACGGGCAATTTCAACTTCGGTTATGGATTCACCGGGACTGGGGATTTTTATTTCGACTTGCATAGTTTACCACATTACCTGCCTGCCGGTAGGCAGGGACACATTAGACACAAAAAAAAATTCAAAAAATACGTAAACAGTTATATTAACTTATACTGAGCTTCACGCTCCTCCTTGTGACTTCCAACTTTACACTGCAATCCGCAGTACTTATTTTTTAGCTCGCAATCGCACCTGCGGAAAACTTTACCAATAATTTCCTGCTGCTCCTTTGCATGAATTTTGCTCAACCCAACCGCAGGACTACCGCTTGGCTGACGAGAAACCAATTCAAGTGGAACACTTGTGATATTATCGCGGATGAAATTCCACGCACCCATATTCTTGGGTTCCTCCTGAACCCACAGCCATTTTATGGCATTCGGGTAATTCTTAATGATTTGTTCTATTTGCTTCTCGGGGAATGGGTATAGCTGCTCAATGCGAACCAATGCAATATCGCGTGCATCAAAGAACTCCTTGCGCTCTAGCAGATCGTAGTAAACTTTCCCTGAGCAGAAAACTACGCGAAGAACTTTTTCTCTGTCAGTGTTTGGGTCATCAATAACCTCCTGAAATCCTCCGCTGGTAAAATCAGAAACTTGTGACGTGCACTTCGGATGGCGGAGTAAACTCTTGGGCGTAAACACCACCAGCGGAGTACGGAATGGTCGTTTCACCTGCCGACGTAAAGCATGGAAAAAATTTGCCGGAGTTGTAATATTTGTAATCTGCATATTTTGCCTTGCGGCAAGAGTGAGAAATCGCTCGATTCGTGCGCTGGAATGCTCCGGGCCCTGACCTTCGAATCCATGCGGAAGCAGAAGTGTAATTCCGGAACCGAGTCCCCACTTGTCCTCAGCAGAGCTGATATACTGATCGATTATTACCTGAGCAACGTTGTGAAAATCGCCAAACTGTGCCTCCCAAATCGTTAGTCCGTTTACAGTTCCCAGTGAGTATCCGTACTCAAATCCCATAACACCATACTCCGAAAGCGGACTGTTGAACACATGAAAAGCAGCCTGATTCTCTGAAATATTTTTGATTGGATAGTACTTCTCCTCCGAATCCTCGACGGAGTAAACGCAATGACGATGCGAAAATGTTCCACGCTCACTATCCTGACCGCTTAACCTAACCGGGTTTCCTTCGTTCACCAACGTTCCGTATGCTAGCAGTTCAGCCATTCCCCAGTCAATCCGATTCTCAGCAATCATAAGGTTTCGATCGCTTACCAGCTTTTCGAGTTTCCTAAAAAAATTTTTCCCTTCGGGAAAACTGTTGATTTTTCCAGCAACTTTTAGAAGTGAATCTTTTTCTACTCCAGTAAAATCAGAACTTTCAAAATCCTCAGGATTTGAGTAGCGCACGCCTTCCCATTCATCCTCAAGGAAACGCTTTATTTTAACTTTTTTGATTGTACGGGCTAGTTCCAACTTCATTTCCAGAATCTGATCGTAATCAGAAATTGCAACCTTTACATCATCCAAAGAAAAAATTCCATCAGCAACCAATTGCGATGAGTAAATATCCCTAACATTTTGGTGTTTCTCAATTGCTTTGTAAAGAATAGGCTGAGTGAATCGTGGCTCATCGCCCTCGTTGTGGCCGTAGCGACGGTAACAGAGGAGATCGATAAAAACATCGGTGTGAAATTTTTGCCGGTACTCCATGGCAATTTTTATGGTGTGAACCAGAGCCTCGGGATCGTCGCCATTAACATGTAAAATTGGCGCTTTAATTACTTTGCCAATATCTGTACAATACGTGCTGCTTCGTGCCTCGAGATAGTTTGTGGTAAAACCAACCTGATTGTTTATGGTAAGATGAATGGTTCCTCCGGTTTTGTAACCCTCGAGCTGCGACATCTGAATTGTTTCGTAAACAACACCCTGCGAAGCAATTGCTGCATCGCCGTGGATAACGATTGGCGCCAGCCGATTGAAATCCTTCTCGTAAAGCCGATTTATTCTGGCGCGAGCCAGTCCCTCAACAACAGGAGCAACCGTTTCGAGGTGCGATGGATTTGGGACAAGATTTAGCGTAACTGTTTTCCCCGTGTCAGTTTTAACCGAATTGCTGTAGCCCATGTGATACTTCACATCGCCAAGCGCCACATTCTCGTCGTACTCCTCTCCCAAAAATTCGTTAAAAATATGCTCGTACGGTTTTTGCATAAGGTTTGCCAGAACGTTAAGTCTTCCGCGATGCGACATTCCAATAACAAACTCCTCAATTCCCAGCTCGGCTCCCCTTTCAACCACCGCATCGAGTGCGGGGATTAACGACTCGGCTCCTTCGAGCGAAAATCGTTTCTGTCCAACAAATTTTTTATGAATAAACTGCTCAAATCCAACAGCCTGCTTAAGGTGAAAGAAAATGTGTTTTTTTTGTTCGGGTGTAAATTGCGTTTGATTCCGTGAGGTTTCAACCTTCTCCTTTATCCACGAAACAACTTCATTGTCACGAATATACAAATACTCTGCACCAATTGATTTGCAGTAGGTTTCCTTCAAATGGTCAACAATATCTTTCAGCTTTGCTGGCCCAATTCCAATTTCTTTCCCTGCCTGAAACGTTGACTCTAAATCGGATTGGTTCAATCCGAAGTTTTCAATATCGAGTGTTGGTGAATATTTCCTTCGTGTTCGAACCGGGTTTGTTTGGGTAAAAAGGTGTCCCCTTTTCCGGTACGCATCTATTAGGTTCAGAACTTTCACTTCGGTATCGTAGAGTTCGCCACCATTGGTGCCGAAGTGAGCTAAGGCAAAATCGAATCCTTTAAAGAATTTTTGCCAACTCTCGTCAACAGAATTGGGATTTTTTTGGTACTCCCTGTAAAGTTCGTCTAAAGTTTGTGGATCGATATTTCCAAGCGACGAAAGTGAATCCATACCCTAAAATTGTGTTTTGTTCTCAAATCAACAACCCAATTCGCATATTGTTGAAGTAAATCTAAGGTAATATTGGCTATTTTTCAAATGAAAAACTGAAAAAAGAAAAGCTCATCCTTTTCGATGAGCTTTTTGATTCTTTAGAAAGCAAGTTACTGCTGCCCACCCATTCCAATTATGTTGTATCCGGAAATATCTAATTTTTTAAAACTTTCGGGAAGAATTTCTTTCACAATCATGTGGGTGCTGGCATCGGAGTTTGCATCCTTAAACACCATTTCCATAACCATTCCCATTCCGTATGCCCATCCTCCGGATGCTAACGCTTGAAATCCGTTCATGTAGCTGTAAGCGTTCGAGAAGTTCAACTTCTGATCGTTGGTAACCCAAAGGTTCACACTTCCTTCCGGATTTACATAGCTGTACTCCTTGCAGTTGAATCCTGCAATTGTTTTACTATTACCAGTTGGTGCGTACCATGGATGAACAAACTCTTCAGGGTTAACTTCCTCAGTAATTTCTTCGCTTTCACTCTCCATGGCAGCGCTATCGGGAGGAATGTACAGAGCCATACCATTACGCTCAACGCCGTCGTCGCCAAGAATAAGCATGGCCCAGTTCTTAGTGTCGAAAATTATGGTACTCTTCTGCTTTTTCCCTGTTTCTTTATCAACACCATCAAACACAAGAGCGTAGCTCTTGTCGTTTGGACTATAGAATGTTGAGTACAAAACTTTTTCTTTGTTGCTTAGCGAATCGACTACCTCAATTTCCATGAGCATGCTCGACGAAAAATCGTACTGCTTCTCGTACTTCACATTGTTAAGCCCCATGGCGCTCATCATTTTGCGCTCTAAGAAATTAGGCTGACTGCTTGAACGTTGCGGTGCAGGTTCATCGGCTTGCTGTTGGTTCTCGGGTTGAGCCTCAGGCTGTTTTTCTTCTTCTCCTTCAACTTTTTTTGAAATGGTTTTCAGAGCCTTATCCCTCAGTAGCCCTTTAATCTGTGCATTTGCAAAAGTTGGTCCCAATACTATTGCTGCCGCCAAAAATAATCGTACAATAACTTGGTTCATTTTGGTTTGTTTTTAGAATTTTTCATAAAAAAGTGGATGCAAGTTACATTAAATTATGTTTCACTTAAACATTGTTTAAAAAAATTTTACGCCAAATCTTATATCTTTGCCCAAAAGCTAAAAAGCTATGAGCAAAGGCAAAGAGAGCAAACCACATATTGGCATATACGGCCGTAGGAACAACGGTAAAAGTTCACTTATCAACATGCTGGCCGGACAGGATGTTGCCATCGTATCCGATTATGCGGGTACCACAACCGACCCGGTAAAAAAATCGTTCGAGATTACTGGTTTTGGCCCGGTAATTCTGATTGACACTGCCGGAATTGACGATGTTGGGGAGCTTGGCAACCTTCGCATCGAAAAAACTCTCGGAACCATTAAGCAAATTGATTTGGCAATTCTTGTTCTGGCGAACAATGTTCTTGGAACATTTGAAACCATGCTGGTTGATGAATTCCGAAAAAACGAAACTCCGTTTGTGGTTGTTCACAGTAAGCAGGACATTGCCCCAATAGCCAAATTTTTCAAGGATGACATTTTGAAGAACCTTGGAAATCCCCGTGTAATTGAAGTCAGCGCAACACAACGGAATGGCTTGGAGGACTTGGTAAATGCAATTCGAGTTTCAATTCCTGAGTCATCTTACAAAACGCCAACGTTACTAGGCGATTTGGTAAAGTACGGCGATATAGTACTTCTTATCACGCCAATTGATGTTGAAGCGCCTGTAGGCAGGCTAATACTTCCGCAGGTTCAAACCATTCGCGATGCGCTCGATAACGATGCAGTAGCAATCGTTCTAAAAGAACGAGAAGTTGATGCATTCCTGCGGAAAACAGGAATTCGTCCGGCGCTTGCAGTAACCGATAGCCAAATCTTCACCAAGGCCGATGCGTCAATTCCCCGCGATATTCCGCTAACCAGCTTCAGCATTCTGCTTGCTCGCCTAAAGGGCGATTTTGATAGCTACATAAAGGGAACTCCAAAAATTTCAGAGTTAAAGGATGGCGAACGGGTTTTAATTTTAGAAAGCTGCACACATCACGTTTCATGTGATGACATTAGTCGCGTTAAAATCCCTCGATGGATAAGTAATTTTACAGGGAAAAGGTTGGAGTATGAAGTAGTTTCCGGTCTGGATAAGCTGCCCCGACCAATTACTGACTACTCCATTGTAATTCAGTGCGGTGGTTGCGTAATTACCCGCAAACAAATATTTAGCAGGCTAAAACCTGCTATTGATGCAGGAATTCCAGTATCAAATTTCGGAATGACAATAGCTTATGTTCAGGGAATTTTCGCTCGTGCGGTTGAACCGTTTGTACTTGGAAGAAAGGTAACCGGGAGTGAATACTTGTAAACAAAAGGGTTCTTTCTCGTTTTAATGGAATGTTGTTAACAAATTTTTAATATTATCGGTGCGCTGCACCTTTGCCCTTTTACTTGTTAATATTTTACAAATATTTACGCCCTGACTGCCGTTCAGGCAGGTGCTCTGCAGCTTGCGTTATAATAATTTGATATAGGTGCGTAGCACCGTAGATATTGGTAAGAAATACTTCTGATATAGTAACCTAGGTGCAGCGCACCGGTAATATTGAATTGTTCGGGCAAGTATAAAAAAAAGTGGGTAAGCTACTTATATCGCACCGCTACAACCGTTTACCCTTGCTACCTTCCGGTCCTGGGGGGATTCAACAGGAGCTGGTCGTATAAGACTTACCCGGCACAAAGGTACTAACAAATTTAGCCCAAACAAAAGTTTTTTATCGCATTTTTTAGTTTTTCTAATATCTTTGTTTTTTAAATCCCTAAAAAAATCAACCAATGGAAGAGAAAAGCATTAGCTCAACAAAACCAGCCATGACCTACGGTCTTATTCTTGGTTTAGCCCTCATTATCATGCATGTTTTGCAATACGTAATGGATGTTTACAAGCCACCTTTCTGGGTAAGTTTACTAAACTACGCAATAATTGTTGCTGTAATAGTTTATGGAACCATTCGTTACCGTGACGATAGTTTAGGCGGAAATATTTCGTACGGCAAAGCCCTTGGATTTGGAGTACTAATTTCACTCTTTGCTTCAATTGTTTACGGTTTATATTTCTTCCTATTAACATCAGTTATCGATAAAGGATACATGGATGGAGTTTACACAATGATAGAGGAGACCTACATTGAGATGGGTATGAGCGACGACCAGATTGAAACGGCTATGGACATGGTTAAAAAGTTTCAAAACCCTGTTTTCATGGTACTTTCATCTGTGTTTAGTTTTGTTATGATGGGCACTGTTTTCTCATTGATAACCTCAATTTTCCTAAAAAAAGAAGCGCCAATTTTTGACGAAACCCCATCGGCTGAATAATTTTTATAAAATGGATATCTCAATAGTTGTACCTCTTTATAACGAGGAAGAATCGTTACCGCACCTAATCGACTGGATTAAGCGTACGCTTGCAAATTATAATTATAGCTACGAAGTTATTATGATTGATGATGGTAGTAACGATACTAGCTGGAAGGTAATTGAAAAACTTTCGGCAGAGAATCCATTTATAAAAGCAATAAAATTTCGTCGTAACTACGGCAAATCGGCTGCGCTGCATGTTGGCTTTCAGGAATCGAAGGGTAATGTTGTTTTTACCATGGATGCTGACCTGCAGGACAGTCCAGAAGAAATTCCAGAACTCTACCGGATGGTAACCGAGGAAGGTTACCATCTGGTTTCGGGCTGGAAAAAGAAGCGCTACGACCCGCTTTTCTCAAAAAAAATTCCAAGCAAACTTTACAACGGAACCGTTCGAATGATGAGCGGAATTAAGCTGCACGACATGAACTGCGGACTAAAAGCATACAAAAGCGAAGTTGTAAAAAGTATTGAAATTTTTGGCGAGATGCACCGCTACATTCCAGTGCTTGCAAAGCAAGCCGGATTCAAACGAATTGGCGAAAAGGTTGTGCAGCATCAAGAAAGAAAATTCGGTGTTACCAAGTTTGGCTGGGAACGGTTTATTAACGGTTTCCTCGATTTGTTTACTGTAATCTTCGTTTCCCGATTCGGGAAAAAACCCATGCACCTTTTCGGTACTTTGGGAACACTCATGTTCCTTTTTGGGGGTGGAATTGCCATTTGGCTAATCAGCAGCAAGCTTTACGCTCAGTTCCATCAGCTAAAATACCGAGCAGTTACCGATCAACCACTTTTTTACATCGCTCTAATAATGGCCGTTATTGGAGTTCAACTTTTTGTTGCTGGTTTTCTGGGCGAGCTTGTTTCACGTAGCGCCGCCGACAGAAACCACTACCTTGTGGAGAAAGTAATATAATTTGCTTTAAACATATTTCTGCCTTTTTTTCTTTCTAATGACGATTAGAAAATCGCAAACATTTTCTAATTAAGGATAAATGATGAACCTTAACCAAAGAGTACGGACAAAGCTCTACCAAATTATTTTTGGAACAAGCACCAGGGCAGGAAGATTGTTCGATATTGTGCTTCTCTACACAATTCTCTTAAGCCTCATAGTTGTAATGCTGGAGAGCGTTCCGTCAATAAACAAAGATCACGGAAACCTGCTTCGGTTAAGCGAATGGATACTCACCTTCCTATTCACGTTTGAGTACATCGTCAGGCTATACGCTTCCCCAAAACCATTTTTATACATCAAAAGTTTTCTGGGAGTTGTTGATTTTATTTCATTCTTCCCAACCTACCTAATCTTCCTATTTCCCGGACTTCAATTTCTCCTAGCATTCAGGGCTGTTCGGCTTTTACGAGTATTCCGAATACTAAAACTTCAGCGGTACATAAAAGAGATAAAAGTTATTTCAAGATCGCTATTGGCAAGCAGATACAAGATTTTTGTTTTTATGGTTTCCGTTTTTTCAGTAGTTATCATTGTTGGAACATTAATGTACTTGATTGAAGGACCTGAAAACGGATTCACCAGCATTCCCGAAAGTATTTACTGGGCGGTTGTTACCATTACAACCGTTGGATACGGTGATATTGCTCCAGTAACCTTTGCCGGGAAATTGCTTGCATCAATCTTAATGTTAACCGGTTACTCAATTATTGCTGTGCCTACAGGAATTATTACCGTTGAATTTTCAAAGCAAGCTCAAATTGAAGAGTCGAAACGGGTTTGCAGCAACTGCAATTCAACAAATCATGATATTGACTCACTATTCTGTAAGTACTGTGGCGGCAGGTTAGAGAAGTTGAAAGATGATAATTGAATTTCGGCAAAGTAATTTTCAGAATTCCATCTCCTGTGAAGAAAGCGAAGATTAACAACAAGGATCTCAAACTTTTAGGGATTTCTCATCCCGAACTTTTAATTTCTATTGGTCGCGAAGCAAACAGGATTCTAAAACGTAAAACTCTTTCCAAAGTTGATATTCTGAACGCAATTCGAGGAATGATTGAGAATCCGGATGGAAAGGTTTGGGAAAATCATCCGCTGAAGGAAATCTCTACAATAATTCGAGAAAAATATCAGGAGAAAAAAGTTGAGTACGAAGAGCAAACAAATAAACAGAATACTTTCCTAAGGGAAACTCCTCTTCCCTACCCAACTTACGGCGAACATCAAATTGAAGCCAGCGCTATTCAACAGATGGACAGAGCCATGAGCCTCCCAATTAGCATAGCCGGAGCGTTGATGGCCGATGCTCACGAAGGTTACGGGTTACCAATTGGAGGTGTGCTCGCCACAAACGAAGGAACTGTAATACCATACGCAGTTGGAGTTGATATTGCATGCAGAATGTGCATGTCGGTTTTTCCGATGGATCCAACCCAAAATGATAAAGTGAGAGTTAAACTTAGAAACCTACTTTATCAGCACACAATTTTTGGAGTAGGAACGAAAAACAAGAATCATATCGACACCTCACTTTTCGATAAAAGTGAATGGAAAGCTACCCGATTTATTCGTCAGCACAGCGATTTGGCGTACAGTCAACTTGGAACTTCAGGAGCAGGAAATCATTTTGTGGAGTGGGGCGAGCTGAACGTGCTTACCGATGCACCCGAGGTGAACCTGAAAAAAGGGAATTACATTGCGCTTCTCTCCCATTCAGGGTCGAGAGGCTTTGGCAACGAAGTTGCCAATTTTTACTCAAAAGTTGCCATGGGGAAAGTTCACCTGCCAAGGGAAGCACGGCACTTAGCCTGGCTCGATCTTTCATCAGAGGAAGGACACGAATACTGGATTGCCATGAACCTGGCCGGAGAATATGCTTCGGCAAACCACAGGGAAATCCACCAGAAAATTTCAGGAGGTTTAGGGCTAACACCAACCGCAAGAATTGAAAATCATCACAATTTTGCGTGGAAGGAAAAATTGCCGAACGGCAAGATTTCGGTTGTACATCGCAAGGGAGCAACTCCTGCGGGGAAAGGTGTGATTGGAATTATTCCCGGATCGATGGCTCATCCCGGGTTTATTATCAGAGGAAAAGGAAATCCCGATTCGTTAAACTCAGCCTCGCACGGAGCCGGCAGGCGCATGTCGCGATCGCAGGCAATGAAAACATTCAGCTGGAACGAACTCGAGTCCGCACTCGAAAAATTCGGAGTTGAACTTATTGGTGGTGATCTGGACGAATCGCCCATGGCATATAAGAACATCGAGGATGTTATGAAGCTGCAGCAGGATTTGGTTGAAGTTATTGCAGTTTTTCAACCCAGAATTGTAAGAATGGCCGAAGGGAGAAGGAGGTAGGTCAGTAATCAGTTGGCAGTTGGCAGTTGGCAGTTGGCAGTTGGCAGTCTTCAGTTTGCAAAAAAATTGCCAACTGAGAATTGCCGGCTGAGAACTTTTTTTGATTTCGAGTCATTGAATAATTTTGGTAATTTTGCGGTAGATTTAAACCAAGTAGGATGTTACCCTGTTTATTGTAAGATGGTAACTTACAACTTAAAAGAAGATGGAGATAATTCTTAACAACGCTGCTGAAAAAATTGAAACTGAGAAAAACTCGCTTACAGTTAGCGAACTTCTTGATATGAAAAAATTTACTTTTGAACTTCTGATTGTAAGAATCAACGGGGAGTTAGTAAAACAAGCAAACTACACAACCAGCTCATTTACAAATGGCGATAAGGTTGATGTGATTCATGTTTTTGGAGGAGGATAGTTTTAAGTGATCGGTGATCGGTGATCGGTGATCGGTAATCGGTAATCGGTGATCAGTGATCAATGATTGAGTGATTGGTTAAATTAAGTAAATTTGCGTATTAGGAAACTCCAAAATAATTTATAAAAAAATGACAGTAGCAGCGATTTGGAGAAAGATTTACCCCTGGCTAAGAAATAAGTATCTTCTTACCATTGTGATCTTTGTGCTTTGGATGTTGCTATTCGACAGCAGCAGCTGGATTGATGTTTTTCGCCAGATTCGCCATATCCGTAAACTCGAGAAGGAACGAGAATACTACATCGAAAAGATTGAGCAGGACAGAAACCGGCTTAAAGAGCTGCGAACCAACAACGAGAATCTGGAAAAATTCGCCCGCGAACAGTACCTCATGAAAAAACCCGATGAGGATATTTTTGTGATTGACGAGGAGTAGGTTCGGAGATCGGTAATCGGTAATCAGTAATCGGTAATCAGTATTCAGTGATCAGTGATCAGTTGGCAGTCTTCAATTGGCAGTTGGCGGAGGGCAAACTTTTGACGTTTGACATTTGTCTTCATCCGTTTGACTTTCTCGAGGTGTAATCAGTAATCAGTATTCAGTGATCAGTTACAGTCTTCAATTGGCAATTGGCAATTAGCAATTAGCAAATTTTAAAAATATTTCTTGTAAACTGTGAACTGAGAATTGCAAACTTTTACTCGTGCATTAGTGGGAAAAAAGTAATTTGCTGAATATATGAAACTTGGAATTTATTTTTTGGGATTTTTTTATCATTTGAAATTCTTGAGGTGTAAAAGCTAACCAGAATTCAAACTCCAAGTCTAAGATTATATATCCCTAAAAACTCTTTCCCAGTAGTTTGCAAAAGTTTTACTGTTGAATTTTCTGTCGGGATGCGACCGGGAAATGGTTGGGTTTTGTGAATCTCCATCGATGCTGAACGAGAATACGTACCACTCCCCTTCCTCGTCGAAGGCCATGCTTCCAAAACGTAAATCGTACAGCCAAACCAAATTTTTCGAATCCCTTCTTACAGCGTAAAACCCATCTGTAAAGCGAATTAACTCTTGTATTTCTTTATTGTTTTTCAAATCTTTTAGTTCTGCTTCATCCCGATTTATATATTTAAAATCAATCTTTTTCTTATCAAAATTGCTTATGTATCCGTAATGGTAACCTACTGAATCCTCGGCAAGTACAAGCCAAAGCAGATTTGTAATTGGAAGTGGTGCAGTTTTTAACCGAGTGTACTGAATGTTTTGCTCCGCAAGTTGTTTCTTTACATTATGTTCCAAATGAAGCTTATTGGCAACTGTTAGCCCAACAAATATCATAGTAAAAATAAGTGCAGCATAAGAAATTAATTGTCGGATTTTATTTCCACGTTTGAAAAACAGAATGGCCAAAACAAAAATTGCGAGGGGAACTAAAAGCGTGAAATCGATAATTCCGATAGAATCAAGCGCCAACCGGGCGTTGCTGAATGGTTCGAGAAGAGCAGTTCCGTACGTGTTGAAGCAGTCGATGGTTGAGTGAATGAGAATTGCGACGAGCGACATGAATGTCCACTGGTGAAAAGTTGCGTCCCTATGAATTTTTGAGATTATCCAACCCAGAATTGGAGCCGCTAAAACGGCAAAAAATATTGAGTGGCTGAATCCGCGGTGAACAAAAAGCGCCTTAACAGGATCGAACAGCCAAGTAACGGCCACATCAAAATCGGGAACCGAACCGGCAATTGCTCCCCAAACGAGCGCTTTACTTCCAACTTTCTTCCCTAAAATCGCCTCGCCGGTTGCTGCACCAAGAACAATATGTGTAAGTGAATCCATGCTAATATTTATTAACTTTGTGCGCTAATTTTTAGTAGAAACATCTCAAATCAACTTTCGTTCAACCCCAAAAGTACTAAAAGTGAGAAAACGTAAACCAAATCCATTGCTCCAAAAAGTAAGAATTGAAGAGATTGCTGCCGAAGGCAAAGCGCTTGCCCGTGTTGAGGGAAAAGTTGTTTTTGCTCCGTTTGCAGTTCCCGGCGATTTGGTGGATATTCAGGTTACCAAGCGGCGAAAAAGCTACATGGAAGGCTACATTACTGCTTACCACGAACTTTCAGATATCAGGGTTGAACCATTTTGCCAACATTTTGGAATTTGCGGCGGATGCAAATGGCAGAGTCTTCCGTACGAAATGCAGCTGGAATTCAAGCAGAAACAGGTTTCCGATCAGCTGAAGCGAATTGGACGAATTGACCTGCCGGAAATCAGTAAAATTGTTGGTTCTGCAAAAACAATGCACTACCGTAACAAGCTGGAATTTACCTTCAGCGCTTCACGCTGGCTCACCCGCAACGAAATCCAAAGTGGTAATGAAATAGAGCAAAATTCAGTTCTTGGCTATCACGTTCCGGGAATGTTCGATAAGGTTTTTGATGTTCGCGAATGTTTTCTTCAGCCCGAACCTTCGAACTCAATTCGTTTGGCCGTAGGAAAATTTGCGCTAGAAAACGGGTACACATTTCACAACTTTAAAACCCGAGAAGGATTTCTCCGAAACCTGATAATCCGCAATAGTTCAAAAGGTGATGTGATGGTAATTCTTGTGGTTTCAGAAAACGATACTGAAAAAATTGAAGCAATTCTGGAGCATATTAAACAACAATTTCCGTCGGTTACATCGCTGATGTATGTAGTAAACTCAAAACTTAACGACAATATTAACGATTTAGACGTTGTTTGCTACCACGGAAACGACTTTATAATGGAGGAGATGGAGGGAATACAGTTCAAGGTTGGACCAAAAAGTTTCTACCAAACCAACTCTGAGCAAGCCTACGAGCTGTACAAAGTTACCCGTGAATTTGCTTCCCTCACGGGAAAAGAAACAGTTTACGATCTTTACACCGGAACCGGAACTATTGCAAATTTTATTGCAAAAAAATGCTACAAAGTCGTTGGAGTTGAGTACGTTCCCGAAGCCATTGAGGATGCAAAGATTAACTCCCAAATAAACGGAATAAATAATACCCATTTCTTTGCCGGTGACATGAAGGATGTTCTTACCAGAACTTTCTTTGAGGAACATGGTAGTCCCGATGTGATAATTCTCGACCCGCCTCGCGCCGGTGTTCATGCTGATGTTATTGAAACTGTAAAAGCATCGTGGCCTTTCAGGATTGTTTACGTTTCGTGTAACCCGGCCACACAGGCGCGCGACATCAGCCTACTCTCCGATTTGTATAGGGTTGCCAAAGTTCAGCCGGTTGACATGTTTCCACACACTCACCATGTTGAAAACGTGGTTCTACTAGAGAGGAAGTAGAAGTCAACAAAAAAAGCAATTAACATAGAGCTGCTGGATGTATACACTAAAGTATACTTCGAAATTCTTTCCATTTTTTTTCTGTTCGGTATCGTACACCCGTTGTTCGGAATCGGTTATTATTTCTTTCCCAACACACAACATAAAGGCCTGTAAGCATACACCTTAACCTACATGGCACGGTGGTTGTTAAAAAACATAGAACCATGTATTAGGAATAAAAAACCACAAAAAACCAACAAATATGTCAATCTTCGACAGCTACATTAAAACCGGAATCAGAAACCTTAAGAAGCATCGTTTTTACTCATTCATCAACATTTTTGGGTTAGCAATTGGCATTGCAGGAAGTTTACTCATTTTCCTTTACGTTATTAATGAGCTTAGCTACGACAAGTTTCATGCAAATTATGAGCAAATTTACCGCATTGGTGTAAGAGGGAGTGTTAGAGGAGAGCCAATAAACATGGCTGTTTCGTGTGCCCCAATGGCAAAAACACTACCAACGGAATTTCCTGAAGTAGAAATTGCAACCCGATTTCGGCAAATGGGTGATTGGCTAATTGGGTCGGGCGACAGGAAGTTTAACGAGGAAGAATTCCTATTCGTTGATTCAACCTTCTTTGAAGTTTTCAACTTCAAGCTGATTAAGGGCGATCCAACAACCGTTTTGAATCGTCCGCGCACCATGGTTATGACCGAATCGGCTGCCAAAAAGTATTTTGGTAACGAGGATCCAATTGGCAAAAGCATTCGTGTTGAGAACGACTCTACTTTCTTTGAAATTACCGGCCTAATGGAAGACCCACCCGTAAATAGCCATTTCCATTTTGGTTTGCTGGGATCGCTCATTTCGTACCCTCGTCAGGCAAACAACGAATTTTGGATTTCCAATAATTTTTACACATACGTTAGGCTTAAGGAAGGAACCAACGCCCAAGAGTTTGAAGGGAAACTCAGGCAATTGCTAATAAAATACATTGGACCGCAATTGCAACAGGCACTAAATGTTACCATTGAGGAGTTTGAAAGCAGCGGTAATAGCTACGGTTTCTTCATTCAACCACTGAAAGATATCCATTTAAAATCGAAGTTGCAGTATGAGATTGAACCCAACGGGAACATACTTTACGTTTACATTTTTTCTGCTGCTGCAATACTAATTCTCCTTATTGCCTGTATCAACTTCATGAATTTAGCCACGGCACGTTCAGCAGGTCGTTCGAAGGAGGTAGGCCTGCGCAAGGTGGTTGGTTCGAATAAAAACAAGCTGGTGCTTCAATTCCTCACCGAATCCATAATTGTAAGCTTTATCGCACTGCTGGTAGCGCTGGTAATTGTTGAAGTAACGCTACCCTCCTTCAACAACCTTTTAGGGTTGAAGCTTCAGGTTGGCTACTTTAAAACCTGGTTCATAGTTCCAATTCTTTTTGTATTCACCATTTTTGTTGGCCTTCTGGCCGGAAGCTACCCCGCATTCTACATGGCATCGTTCAACCCTACCAGCATTCTGAAAGGGAAACTTAGTCGCGGGGCAAAAAGCAGCACGCTACGAAGTATCCTGGTTGTGTCGCAGTTTACTGTAACCATTTTCATTCTGCTGGCCACAGCAGCGGTTTACATTCAAATGCGCTACTACCAAAGCAAGGACCTAGGTTTTGAGAAGGAGAATAAGCTTATAATAAAACGCTCCGATGGGTTGAAGCGCAACATGGATTCATTCAAACAGGAAGCCCTGAAAATACCAGGGATACACAGCATAGCTAATGCAAACTCAATTCCAGGAAGAAACTTCAGCCTGAATGCTATGCTGCTGGAAAACGACCCCAACCCCGGAACAACCTACTCAATGGATCAAGCGTGGGTTTCACCTGGGTACGAGCAAACGCTGGGATTACGATTGGTAGAAGGACGATTTCTGGATGCTACAATTCCATCCGACAGCTTCGCAGTTGTTATCAACCAAACTGCAGTTAAAGTTCTGGATTTGGAAAATCCGCTTGAATCAAGAATTATGCACCCCGGTGGAGACAATAGACCCTTCAACATTGTAGGTGTAGTTGAAGATTTCCACATTAAGTCGCTTCAAAGCCCAATATCACCCGTGGTGCTAACATTTATGCCCGGGAACTGGGAGGGAGTTGTTGTAGCTAACCTCGTAAAAGGGAAAGAGAAGGAGAGTATTGCGAAGCTGGAAGAAATATGGAAACGATTTTCTGAATTCCCATTTGAGTACTTCTTCCTTGAGGATGAGCTAGCCAACTTGTATAAGGGCGAGAAGCAAACCGGAATTGTACTCATTTCATTCTCCATACTAGCAATAATTGTTTCGTGCCTTGGGCTCCTTGGCTTGGTATCGTTCACAACTTCACTACGAACGAAGGAAATTGCAATTCGAAAAACGTTGGGTGCAGCCGATTCGAAAATCGCTCTCATACTTTTTGCCGATACCTTAAAACTTATCGGAATCTCAACGGTTATAGCACTAGTTGGTTCATATTACGCTATTGACACATGGATGCAAAACTTTGCATACCGCGCATCAATTAACGCCCCAATATATATACTGGTTCCTTTGGTTATTACTGTAATTGCTATTTTAGTAATAAGCAACGAGGTAATGAAAGCAGCACGAAGGAACCCGTCCGAGATATTAAAGTATGAATAGTTTTGCTGCACAAAGAAAGCGAGGGTGGTTACAAATTGTAGTCACCCTCGTTTGCTTTAGAACCTATACAAACTAATCGTCGAATGTTGCAAACCATGCGTACGCTTCTTCAATGGAGTTGAACAAACGCAGGGTGAACTTAAACTTATTTGTTGCCTGAAGAATTAAGTTAAGGTAGTACTTTTTAAAAATAGTGCCATCGAAAATCACGCCACCACGTTTTAATCCTTGCTTCAGGGCTTGTGGTAACATTACTGTTTCAAACCACTTCCGGTTTTCCGGGTTAACCATACCCTGCCGCCTGGTATCTGATAAAAAATTATAAATGGGTACCTGAGCATTCTTCTGAAAATCAAGCGCCGAAATAAATGCACTTTGGTACTGTTCCTTTGTAAGAGAACCGTTCCAAACCAATTGAACCAACTTTCTTTCAGGTATATACGACAACTTAACGTAGTTTTCCTCAAGTATTATGGTTTCACTCATGTAGAAAGTATCTTAATCTTCTGCAAAGTAATAAAAATGGTGCTTAAAATCAAGCTTTACAAGTAAAAAAGCCAAAAAGGAGAAACAACTTGAAGTTCAAAACACTTCCTTTTCGAACAGAGCTAAACATTCAACATGGTGAGTTTGAGGAAAGAAATCGAACGGAATTGCAGCCTTGAGCGAGTAGTTTCGCTTGGTTAAAAATTGAACATTCTTTGACAAAGTTCCCGGGCTGCAGGAAAGGTAAGCTATGCGCTGAGGTTTTGCTATTTTGGTAATCCACTCCAAAACCTCGGGTTCAATTCCGGTTCGGGGAGGGTTAACGTACATTAAAATTTTCTTTGAGAGGAAAAGTTGCTGAAGCAGAAATTCTGTTAGCTGAGGTATTCGTAGCATGCAGGATCCACGAAGAAGTATAGCGCCAGGCGCATTCAAACTTGCACACTCTAAAGCTTCACCGCTGGTTTCCACGCCAACACATTGAACGTTCCTTTTTCGCCATCGGCGAAGGGAGGTTCCGGTTCCACAGTACAAATCGAAAACATACGAAAAGGAGTCGGGATTCAAAAAATCTTCAGCAATATCGAGCGTTTGGTGGTAGAGTTCCTGAATTTGCTGCTGGAACGATGATGAACCGTACCACAATCCGTACGAATCGGTTGAGAGTCTGTTTCCAAAAACGTGAACCCATCCGCCCTTCTCAAAAAGTCGTCGCCCGGCCGATGGGTTAAAGTGAATCCAAAAACCATCAACACCAATAACTTTGAGCTCATCAATTAATTCCTCAGAAATATAATCGACTTTCTCTGGCGATTTTCCTTTTACAATAAGCACACACTGTGCTTTAGTTACAACAAGAAATGCCAAAGGGAAAATATCAGCAGATGGAAGTTTATCGGTTAAAGTTTCAACAATTTTATTTACTAAAGGATGGTGAACCGGACATTGGTGAATTGGAATTACCTCGTCCATCGATTTCGTTCCGAAAAACCAGCGGTTTCCTATCCATGCGGCAGACAGCGTAACGCTAGTGCGGTACCCCCACCTTTTTTCTTCCTCAACCGAAACAATTGGTTTTACCACATCGCTCCACTGAGCCAGCTTCTTTTCTACAAAACTTTGCTTCTGCGCCAAACTCTCCTGCATGGTCCATCCACGATGCGAACAGCCCCTGCAGCGAGGATTACAACCTTCATCAAATTTGTTTAGCTCCATCAATCTTCTACCAAACGGTTTTTAGCATTCCGCCATCAACCGGGATTGTAGTTCCTGTAATAAACGATGCTCTATCGGAAAGTAGGAATGCCGCCAAATTTCCAAGTTCTTCGGGTTTTCCGTATCGGCCAAGCGGAATTTGATCGTGGTACATTGAGCGAACTTCGTTCACTGTAACTCCCTTATTCTTTGCAGCAATCCCATCGAGCTGAGCAACCCTTTCGGTGTCGAGCCTGCCGGGAAGAATATTATTAATTCGGATGTTGTACGAAGCTAAATCGCGCGAAAGGCTTTTTGCCAAGCTGGTAACACCCGAACGGAATACGTTCGAGAGCAGAAGCATATCAATTGGTTCCTTTACCGACATTGACGTAATGGTGACAATACTTCCCTTCGAGGCTTTCTTCATTACAGGAAGAACCTCACGAATCAACCTCACTGCGCTCATCAAATTTAGCTCAAAGGCTGCGTACCAGTTCTCGTCGGTGAAACTATCGAAGGTTCCTGCCGGAGGGCCACCCGCATTAACCACCAGCCCATCAATTGTTCCAAACTGCTCAAGAGCAGAAGAAACCCACCTTTTTATTGACTCGTATTGAGTTACATCAAGAAATGCGGATGCAGCCTCCGAGCCTGAATTCTTCATAATTTGCGCTGCAGCATGCCCCAACTTCTCCTCGTTGCGGCTTCCCAAAAACACTCTGGCGCCTTCAATTGCCGATGCTTCTGCCACTGCGTAACCCAAACCCTGGCTACTTCCTGCTACTAGTATGGTTTTACCTTGAAGTGATTTTTGCATACGATTTGTTTTTTAGTACCACAAACAATTTCAGTTTACTCAGCTCCGATGTATCCATTCATTTCTCCGGTAAGAAGATTTATTTCTATCTCAGCAGCCTGAGCATTTAATTGCGCTGAAATTAAACGGGTTTGCGCATCGAGAAGCTTATTTTGGCTTTCGCGAAGTTCAATATCGGAAATGGCACCAAGCCTATACTTTTCCCAGGCTGTATCGGTGTTACGTTGCGCCAGCTCTACCGACTTCTCCTCAACCTTAACCAGTTCAATGGCCTGATTCAAGTTATTCACAAGTTTAAACGCATTACTCTGTAGGTTCAGTATTAGCTCATCGTAACTCAGCCGCTGGTTCTCAACAAGAATTTGTGCATTTCTAATTTTCCTTGAAGTGTTGAAACCATCGAAAAGAGCAATTGAAGCGTTAACACCAAATGCTGGCCCCAATGTACGGTACACTTGCTGTTGAGCATCGGGCGTTACAACATTTGAAAAATTGTAAGCTCCGCTTACATTCACACGTGGAAATCGTGGACTTTTTGCTTGATTATAGTCTAGCTCGCCCAACCGGTTCTGCAATCGTTCGTAGGCAATTTGAGGGTTTGAATCGAGCACCTCCTGAAGGATTTCGGAAACATCGCCAACTTGTGGAACAGGAATGGATGTATATACCGAAAACTGAACGTTTGCTTCGCGGGTTAGCAGCCTGTTAAGCTCTGCCTTTAGGTTCACCAAGTAGCTTTTCTGCTGCAAGTAGCGAGCGCTATCGGCCCGGTAGTCGACCTCCGACTGAAGTTCCTGAAGCTCGTTCCCAACCCCAATTTTCGATTTTTCGTGAGCAATGCGTAACCGCTGGCGCGAGAGGGCCATTTGGTCTTTAAGCGAATTGTACAGCTTTTCGTTAAGGGCAATGTTATAGTACGTGTATGCAATGTCGGCAACAGTATTCTCAACTGCAATACGGAGGGAAAGTACGCTCTGCTGCGAGTAAATTTCTAGCTTTTCACGCTGTAGGAACATGCTCATTCCATCGAAAACGGTCCAGCTAAGCAACGCTCCAGCTGAAGTTGTATTTGTTGGGAACCCTGTAACAGTTGAGTTTGTTCCGTCGGAATTTTCTTGGTATCTCTCCTGAATATTTCCCGTTTGGCTTCCGCTAACATCAACCCTTGGTAGAAAACCGGCATTCCCCAGAGTATTATTGTTCTGTGCAATTTGAATGTTATTCTTTGAAATCTTGATAGAGTAGCTGTTTTCAAGCCCAATGCGAATCGCATCTTCAAGGGTAAGACTCTCCTGTGAAACAGCCAGAAATGGAAACAATCCGAAAAGAAAAATAAAAAAACTACTCCTCCTCATTATGCAAAATATTTGCTGAACGTTTTGAAATATAGGAATACATTGCCGGAACTATGTAAAGCGTAAGCCCCAGGGCAAAAAGCAAGCCACCAATAATTGTTATACCCAAAGGGATACGGCTGGTTGAAGCTGCCCCAAGGGCCAAAGCAATTGGGAGCGCTCCAAAAATGGTTGAGAAGCTGGTCATAAGAATAGGGCGAAGTCGTTGCCCAGCTGCCTCAATAACAGCATGCGTTTTATCAAGTCCTGCTATTTTTTTCTGGTTTGCGAATTCAACAATCAGAATTCCATTCTTTGTAACGATACCAACCAGCACAATAATACCAATTTGGCTAAAAATGTTCATGGTTTGGTTCATAATGTACAGCGACAAAACTGCGCCTGCCAGCGCCAAGGGGACTGTAAACATTATGATTAGCGGGTCTCTATAGCTTTCAAATTGTGCTGCCAGCACAAGGTAAACCAGTATTAGCGCAAAGATAAAGGCAAAGTACATGCTACCCGAGCTCTCCTCGAACTGCTGAGAGATTCCGGTTAGGGTTGTTGAAAATGACTCGTCGAGAATTTCGTGCGAAATTTCACGCATGGCATCAATCCCTTGCCCGAGCGTTACTCCTGGAACCGTTGATGCTCTGAAGGTTGCCGACACGTAACGGTTATAGCGGTAGCGCTGTGGCGGTGTACTCTCCTCGGAAATTGTAATAAGATTTCCCAGCTCCACTAGGTTCCCCTTATCGTTTCGGATTTGAAGGCTGGTAATATCCGAAGGGTCATCGCGGAAGTTGCGCTCAGCCTGACCAATTACCTGGTACTGTTTCCCATTGTAAATAAAAAACCCGTAGCGCTGTCCCGAAAAGTAGAGCTGTAGTGCTTCGGCAATATCGCGAACCGTAACACCCGAAGAACGGGCTTTCTCCCGGTCAATCTCCACAACAAGCTCAGGCTTGTTAAATTTCAAATCAACATCAACCACCTGAAAACGGGGATCATCCTGAGCTCTTCGTAAAAAGATTGGAACGACCTCCTTGAGCCTCTCGAAGTTGGGTGCCTGAACCACAAACTGTACCGGCAAGCCGCCCCCTCTGCCCGCTCTAATTGTTTGGTCCTGCGTAACAAATGATCGAGCCAGCGTTTGCGTATTGAGGAAAGCCTGTATTTCGTTGGCAATCTCGTCCTGTGATCGTTTCCGTTCGCTGGGATCGGTAAGAATTAAATTTACGAAACCCGAATTCCTCGCACCCGTCCATCCGGGAGAAGCGAGTGCAATAATCGCCTTGCGCTCCTGCATGGTATCAACAAAACTTACAACCTTGCTAACATACTGGTCCATAACTTCGAATGAGGTTCCTTCGGGTGCAGTTGACATAATTCGTAAGCGGCTTTTATCCTCAAGCGGAGCCAATTCCGAAGGGATTATGCTACCCAAACCGAAGATTAAGGCAACCGAGGCTGCAACCACAATTAAGGCCCACCAGCGTTTTCGAATAAAAATGGTGAGGGTTTTTTCGTACCCCTTTGACAGCCTCTCAAAGAATTGGCCAACTGAACTAGCAATTCGTCCTTCCTTTTTCCTGTCGGCAAGAATTCTCACGCTCATCATTGGAGTTAAAGTAAGAGCAATGAAAGATGAAATTATTACCGCACCAGAGAGAACTACCCCAAACTCACGGAACAGCCTACCTGTTATTCCCTGCAAAAAAACGATGGGGAGAAATACAGAAACCAACGTGATGGTTGTTGAAACTATAGCAAAGAATATTTCCTTTGTTCCAGCGTATCCTGCCTTGAAGGGGTTCATGCCTTTCTCAATTTTCGAGAAAATGTTCTCAACCATCACAATGGCATCATCCACCACAAGGCCAGTAGCAAGTACAATTCCCAGCAGCGAGAGCACGTTTATGGAGAAATCCATAATGTACATAACGAAGAACGAACCAATTAGAGATATTGGAATCGTAATCATAGGGATAATGGTTGTTCTCCAGTTCCTTAAAAAAATGAAAATTACAATTACCACCAGTCCAAAGGCAAGAAGAATAGTATCGCGAACCTCCTTAACAGCCTTTCGAATTGAAGAAGTAATATCGAGTGCTACGTTCACCCGGATGTCTTCGGGCATTTCACGTTTCAGTAAATCTAATCGTTTGTATACCTCATCGGCAATTTCAATGTAGTTAACACCGGGTTGCGGTGTTATGGCAATACCAATTTGAGGAGTTCCGTAATTTCCGCGAAGCAGCGATCGCTCATTCTCAGGTGCCAGCTCTGCCCTACCCACATCCTTCAATTTTACGGGGACCCCATTCACCTCTCGAATTATGAGATTATTGAATTCGTCAACTGTTTCCATTCGGCCTAACGTTCGGATGGAAAGTTCGGTGTAGTAACCCTCAACCGTACCAGTTGGAAGTTCAATGTTCTCGCGCGATAGCGCAGAACGGATATCGCCAGGAACCAGGTTGTAGGCCGCCAACTTGTTGGGATCGAGATGAAGGCGCATGGCGTATCGTTTCTCGCCCCAAATTCTAACCTCACTTACTCCTGATACCGTTTGAAGACGCTCCTTTAGCACGTTATTACCAAAATCGGAGAGTTCCAGCAAACTCCGTTTATCACTCTGAGCAGTGAGTACCATAATAGTTTCGGCGCTCGCATCGGCCTTGCTAACAACGGGAGCGTCGATATCGGGGGGAAGGCGCCGTACAGCTTGAGAAACCTTATCGCGAACATCGTTGGCGGCAGCTTCCATATCGACCCCGAGCTCAAACTCAACTGAGATTGAGCTTCGTCCGTCGGCACTACTGGAAGTAATTGACTTTATTCCTGCTATCCCGTTTAGGGCAGCCTCCAGGGGTTCGGTAATTTGTGCTTCAATAACATCTGCATTTGCACCAACGTACGAAGTACTTACCGAAACAACCGGAGGATCGACGCTGGGATACTCCCTAACTCCCAAAAACGTGTAGCTAACAAACCCGAAGAGTAAAACGATTACCGCTAGCACCGAGGCGAGTACCGGACGGTTTATACTCAATGTTGAAAGATTCATAAATTTCGCTTCATTAGTAGTGAAGTAAAGGCTTTAGCCCATTGGTTTAGATTGTATTACCAACCATCAACAATTGATGTACTAACAGGAGTTCCTTCCCTAACCTGCAGTAATCCAGAAATTAGCAGCGTATCGCCGGGTTGAATTCCGGATACAACTTCCACCGCAGTAGCCGTGCGGACTCCGGTTTCAACCTCCACAAATTTTGCCTTCCCTTCTTTGGAAATCACAACATTTTGACCGCCTAAAACCGGAACCAGTGCATGCGGAGGAATAAGCATGGTTTTCACATTCCCATTAATATTCAACGAAACCCGGGCAAAGGAACCAGGAATTAATTTTCGCTCGGTATTTATGCATTTTGCTCTCACCCGTAATGCACGGGTTTGCGGATCGATAACCGACTCGGTTGCGTAAATTGTAGCCTTGTACTGCGTTGGGTAATGACCCAAGGTGAAGGTTACTTCCTTGCCAATATTTACGCCGTAGGCGTATCGCTCGGGCACAGAAAACTCGAGGCGAAGCGGATCGTCCTGAATTAGAGTGGCAAGAACCGTAGTTGAGCCAATGAAGCTACCTGGGCTAACGTTTCTTAAACCAATCGTACCGTCGAAGGGAGCACGAATCTCCGCTTTTTCAATTTGGGCTTCGGCCAACCGAATATCGGCCTTAATACCATCCACCCTGTTCACTGCAACGTCCAAATCCTGCTGACTTAGAGCATCAATATCCTTCAAACGTTGTTTGCGCTCAAGGTCGTCCTGAGCTAACTTCAAATCGGACTTTAGCTTCTCGAGCCTTGCTCGAACCTCGCTATCGTTCACCCTAGCTAGGAGCTGGCCCTTTACTACACTTCTCCCCTCATCGAGATGAAACTCAACCAGCTTTCCGGTTGTTTCGGCCTTGAGCTCAACCTCCTCGCCAGCCAGCAATGTTCCCGATAGTAAAAGTCCTTGTGACAAGGGCTTCAGATCAACAACAATAGCTTCAACCTCCAACCCCGACCTTGCCCTGTTACTTCTTGTTGAAGATTTGCTATTGCTTTCGTTACAACCAGCCAGCAAACCTGTGGTTAAAGCGAAAACTGCAATTAGTCTAAAATATTTTGAGATCATAATCCTCCTGTTTAAAAATGTAAATATATGATAAAAATTGGGCGAAAAGGTTTACAGATAAACATTGAGTTTTTGGCAAGTTGTATTTCAAGAATTTCGCATAAAAAATCCCATACAGTGGAATTTCATTTTTTATTAGCCTATATTGTGGTTTTTCAAATATTCTATATTTCAGTAAATGAACAACCCTACAAACATATTGTTTTTTAAGAATATGAGTTGATAGCGAACCAAGCTTGTTTGCGAACTTTACTCTGTATATTATAACCAAAAATATTTCACAAATGAAGAAGACAATAATGATGGTTTTTATGCTCCCATTTGCGGTATTTTCCCAAACCGATTCCATAAAAGTTTCAATTACCTCAACCGAGGTTGCTCCAAACATTTTTCGACTTTTTGTTGAAAACAGGGTTGCTGTAACTGTAATGGTGGGTAGCGATGGTGCTTTTATGATTGATGCTGCCTACGAGCATACTGCAAACAAAATTCTTGAAGAAGTAGAAAATTTATCCGACAAACCATTAAAGTACCTGCTAAACACCCACCTACATGGCGACCATACAGGAGGAAACCCAATTATTGGAAAAGGCTTACAAATAATTGCCCATCAGCAAGTACGCGATTACCTCTCAAACGAGCAAAAAAGGGGCGATAAAGTAATTCCCCCTATGCCCGAACATGCGCTACCCAACATTATTGTAAGCAGTAGGCAAACCATTGAATTTAATAACGAACAAATTGAGATTATCCCCCTTACAGGCGGGCATACCGGTGGCGACATTATTGTTTTCTTTCCAAAGTCGAAAGTACTAGTTGTTGGCGACTTGCTTTTTGCCAATTACTTCCCATACGTTGATACCGGGAACGGAGGCAACCCATTCAAATATATAGAGAACATTGAATGGATTACACAAAACTTCTCTGATGACGTAACAGTGATTGGTGGTCACGGTCCAGTATACACCCTGCAGCAATACAAGGCATACCAGCAAACTCTACAAAAAACCATTGATACTGTTCGAGAGAGCAAGCAGAACGAACTTACTGCTGAGCAAATGAAGGAGCAACGCATTCTAAAAGAGTGGGAAGCAATGGGTAATTTCTTTATTACCGAGGATCGGTGGATTGATACACTTTACCCTTTTTTATAACTCCATCAATAACTCGAAAAGTTAAATTGCAACTGAATAGTGTAGCTTTTTGTGGGATATCAAATTTGATGATTGTTGTAAAATTTCAAAGTCGTTGTTAATTGTAATTTTCCCTCGGAAAGCAGTAAACTTTCCTTTTGTTAATTCTTTTCTAACCAGCTTTAATTCGAAGCTATTAGCCGATACATTAGTATCATATATTACTACTACTTTTTCGGCCATTATACTGTGATTTTCCATCACGTTAAAGTTGGTTGAATTGTTAACAACAATCACTTTATCAGCAGATTGTATTCCAATTCTTTCAATCTCAAGCAAAGTTCTTGAAGCTGAATTTCCTGCAAAATCATCCTCGGAGTTATGAATATTTATGAACAAAGGTTTTCCAGAAACCTTTTTTGCAGCGGAACCCGCCAGGTAGGAAGTCCAATCGTTTGCGTAAATAATGTCGTGAGGCTCACGATCTGCAATACTTTCTGCAATATTATTGAACTTTGATAATTGCTCCAGAACATTGGGGAAATTAATTTTATCGCGAGGAGCAATAAAAAGGAAATCAATATCATCAAACTGCGAAATTCCCTTCGCAATTCCATAGCATGCCGTTCCTATGCCACCTGAAATGCACGGTTGAAAATCATGCCCAAACATCAAAACTCTCATAGAAATCTGATTTACAAGGAAAATTTAGAAGTAATAATCAGGTTTAGTTTCTTCTGGAGGTGTCGTTTCCTCGGATTCATCACTATCAAGATTTACGCACTCCTGACCAGGAAAAACAAACTTATACTCCTTGAACCTAACAGATTCAAGCTCCTTTTCTTTAAGGAAAGAGGGTTCCGATTTGTTTTTTTTCAGCTTCTCATTTAAAATATCTACTATGCCCATAGCTCAAATTGATGAAGATTCATTATTAATGCCTGCTTAATCTGGCATTATTACGTACCGTTCCTTCTCATTGTAAATGTTAAGCATAAAATCAGTTACATACTCAACTACATAGAACTGAGAACGGCCAAGCTGCATCACAATCTGATCGTTCTCCTCCCTCATGTTATACCTCATGTTGCTGTTGCCGTTGATGGTAAGCTCGTTGTTTTCGGCAAATTTGAAAGTTGTTTTTTTCTCGGAATCAATCCATGTTGAATTGCTTACCATTCCTTTTATTACTCCTATTTCCATTATTTTTCTCCCTCCCTTTTTTGGGTTTAATAGGTACATTATTTTGTTTTCTCAAAGTTCTTTGGGTAAAATAAATGACCAGATGTAACGGTATTAATTGCATTTTCAAGGTCGCGAAAAATAAATTCCTTGCTTACAAACCCCATAAAACCTGCATTAAGCAAAGTTTGAATATCGGCCAGCTCCTTATGTTGCGATAGGGCTATGAAGCTGCATCCTCTTCTCGCATCATTCATGTAATCAACTGAATGAAACTCATTAAGGATAGAACTCTTTATATCCATAAGAATTACGTCGATATTTGGGATGATTGATGTTTGAAAATCCTCAATATCCGAAACCTCACCCACTACACGATGCTTTAAACTGTTCTCGATAAACAGCTTAAGGTTCTCTCTAAATTTCTCGTTTCTATCAACTAAAAGAATCCTCATCTCCCAGGTGTAAATCTCGTTACAAAAGTATGGTACCCTAAAACTCGAGTCCATAGGTTAACAACCCAAAACCTTGGGTAAATCACTACTTCTTTTGTAGGGAAAACCCTACGAAACATCTTATATACCTGATATTCAGTTTATTTTATTAAAGAAAGGGATCTCAAGCAGCAACTTCAACTCAGTTCGATAAGCCTATTCTGTATGGCAAACATAACCAGATGAGCTGAGTTGCGGGTGTTTGTTTTTTGAAGTAAGCTGGTTCTGTACTTCTCAATGGTTTTTGTGCTAAGGAAAAGTTTACACGAAATTTCGTTATTTGTAAACCCATTGCATATATAGTGAAGTACCTCCTTTTCCCTAGCATTCAGGTGAAGTTTGTCGTCAACCTCCTTACGATTAAAACGGAGGACTATACTTTTCAGCAGCTCCTGATCGAAGTAATTGTTGCCTTTGGCTACCTCGTCGATTGCACGAAACAGCTCCTCGGTTCCCGATTTTTTTAGGATAAACGCTTTAACACCGGCCTCAATCATCTGAAAGTAGTACTGTTCCTCACTGTGCATAGTAAGAATAATTATTTTCAAATCGGGATACTTGGTCAAGGCTTGCTTTGTGGTTTGGTAACCATCGAGAATAGGCATCGACATATCGAGTAAAACGATATCAGGAATTGTATGGTTTAGCTGCAACAAAAAATCTTCACCATTTACAGCCTCAATAACTACCTGCCACTGCTGGTTCTGGGCAAGAATCAACTTAATTCCTGAACGGAACATCTCGTGATCATCAACAATGGCAATTTTTAATGTGCTCATCATTTTTTTCGGTTTCTTTAAAAACCTAACACGGTATACGAATAATGCATCTAATCCCCCTAGGTTTAACTCTGCAAAATTGTACCTCTCCGTTAAATGAATTTACTCTATGCTGAATATTAAACAGCCCCATCCCTGCTTTCTTCCCAATACTTTTAGAAAAATCGAAGCCAATCCCATTATCGGAGTATTCCAAGAAAATGGAATTCCCTTCTTGCCAAACATTTAACACAACACTATCTGCATTTGCATGTTTTATTGTATTATTAATTAACTCTGTAACAACCCTGTAAATAGTTATTTCTATCTCATTACAAACATCTCCCTTCAGGTTGAAGGTGTAGGAAAACTTTTTGGAGGATATTTTTGTAATGTTTTCAATAAAATACTTAATAGCAGTTTTTAACCCAAAGTCGAAGAGGATTTGGGGAGTCAGGTTATTAGATATTACGGAAATCTGATCGAGAGCCTCGTTAATACTCGCCAATAGTTGGCTCGCAATTTTCTGTTTATAGCTTTGGTCAGTTGAGGTAAGATAGGTTTCTGTAAAAAGTTTTATGGTGGAAAGAATAGGTCCCAACCCATCGTGCAAATCCTGAGCAACCCTTTTTCGTTCCTTCTCCTCGGTTTCAATAATTGCTCGCAGAATATTCTGGTGCATTTGCTTTCGTTCGATAATGTTTGAAATGCGCTGTGCGTATGTTTGAACTAAATTCTGCTCGTATATCTCAATAAAGGGAAGATTCTCGGTATAACAAACAAATAGTTCCCCCACAACTTTTCGAAAAACAACTATCTTCTCCCTTAGGTGGTCTACATCTCTGCTTGGGCTATAATTCTTACGATTTGAATATTTTCTTCCATTAACGGTAAGTAGTACGAAAACTTTATCTGAGTAACGAAAACTATCAGGTACAATTGCACTCACAAACTCGTTGTACAATGAGTTTAGATTCTCATTCTTTTCGCTCAGCAATCCTAACCGGAATATTCCATTTAACTCTTTAATTCTTTCCTGCAAATCCCTCTCATTGGTTTCTGCACGCTCTTTTGCAACTACCAGCTCGTTCTCGTAATTTTTGCGACGGGTAATATCGAAAACGATACCATCAACCCCATCGAAATCCATTTTTGGAGTGAACTTTGAGGTTTTGTGATCGGAAACGTACCTAACCGACCCGTCCTTTGCAATAATTCTATACTCCTGAATTATGCTGCTTGGTTGCTTCTCGAACATTGCTCCCTGATTAAAAACCAGCTCTTTGTCGTCGGGGTGAATTATGTCAATCCAGCTTACCTTTCTGTTCAACAGGTCGCTTTCCGGGTAGCCACAAATAATTTCTGAGTTGCTAATTAAATCTACGCTCCAATCGGCCCTGGCACTGTAAATCATGCCCGGAATGTTTTTATGCATAGAGTTTAGCTTTCGCTGGTTATCGGTAAGGAGCTGCTCTGCAAGTTTACGTACCGTAATATCAACAAGAATACCCTCGTAGAATTGGATTTTTCCGGCGCTGTCCCGCTGAATGTGGGTTCTGTCATCGAACCACTTAACCCTTCCCTCTTTCGTAATAATCCGATAGGGTTCATGAGAAAATTCGCTTCTCCCAATATCCTGCGAGTTTTTAGATACCTCCCCCTGAACCCTCTGTAAATCGTTGGGGTGAACGATATCGGAAAACAAAATTGAGCCATCCAAAAATTCCTGAGCGCTGTATCCCACTATCCCCTCCACGTTGGTTGAAACGAAATCGACAGGCCATCCCGGAGCATTCCTCCATATAAATAGAACAACAGGGCTAATGCTCAGTATCCTGTTAATAACCTGCATGTTATCTTTCCTGTTTTGCTCCATATTTCTTTCTAAAAATGCTACGAAACTGTTTCAAATATGCTTTGTATTTCTTCAGCTTTCTCACTACAAGTTATGGATAAGTTTGTTAGGTGTCAACTAAAAGTGAGCAATATGGAGACTATCTATAAAGAATCGTAGTAGGTAAAAGCACTTTTCATTTCCTGATGACTGAAAATATGATGATTGTTTGAATGCCTCTGGCAAAACCTTCGCTTCTAATTCGTAACTTCGCAGGCATAAAGGAGAAAAAAATGAAGTTTGAACAGTACAATTTTATCGCTCCGCTGAAGCGCAACCTTGCGAATAACGGGTTTATTCGGCCAACTGACATTCAGTACAAAGCCATTCCGCCAACACTTCGTGGCGAGGATGTGCTTGCCATTGCTCAAACGGGAACCGGCAAAACTGCAGCCTTCGCAATTCCAACCATTCAACTTTTATGTACAACAAAAGGGAAAACGTTTGAGTACTCGCCACGATGCCTGGTAATGGTTCCTACCCATGAGCTAGCCGCTCAGGTTGCCGATGTTTACAGCAAGCTAATGATTGGCACAAACCGTAAAGTTTTGGGGTTATTTGGCGGTGTTGAGCAGTCGCCCCAAATTGCCATGCTAAAGAAAGGAGTAGATGTACTGGTAGCCACTCCTGGCCGAATGTTCGATTTGGCGAGCCAGGGTTTCCTCTCGTTTAAGAATGTGGAAATTCTCATTCTCGATGAGGCCGACCATATGCTAGAGTTAGGATTTATTAACGACATGGAGCAGCTAATCCGAAGGATTCCCCGGAAAAGACAAACGCTCTTCTTCTCGGCCACCATAAACAAGAACATTAAGGACTTAGCCTACGGCCTGGTGCAGCATGGAGTAAGAATTCATATTTCGCCCAAAGATCCTGTTTCGAAAAACATAGAGCATTCGGTTGCGTTCGTTGAGATGGACGACAAACGGTTTTTCCTTGAACACATTGTGAGAGAGAATCCCGAGAGCAAAATACTGGTATTTGTTCGCACTAAAGTACGAGCCGAAAGGGTTTCCAAAGCGCTCGAACGAGTTGGCCTGGAGAGCCAAACCATTCACAGCGACAAGGATCAGAACCAGCGTTCGCAGGTAATGAGCAGCTTTAAGGAGGGAAAAAACAGGGTGCTTATTGCCACCGATGTTAGCGCCCGTGGCATTGATATTCCCAACGTTGAATTTGTGGTTAACTACGATTTGCCCGAAGTAGCCGAGAACTACATTCACCGTGTTGGGCGTACCGGCCGGGGAAACAGGAAGGGGAAAGCAGTATCATTCTGTAGCTCCGAGGAAAAAACGCTCCTATCGGAAATTGAAAAAATTCTCCCAAATCCAATTTCTGTGCTTGAAATTAGCCAAAGTGAGTATGAGGCAACTATCGATTTTTCAGAAGCATCGGAGCACGATTGGAAAACTTTACTGAAAGAGCAGGAAGAACTTGAGGCAATGCCCACAAAGAAGAAGAAAAGAAAGAAGTAGCAGCTTATTGAAACACAAAATAATTTGCTTCCAAATGGAGAAAGATTGTGTTAGAAACCCTTTTGGATGAATGGATTTACCATATCCCTAACTAAAACTTAATTCCCAGAACTAAAACATCATCCAATTGTTGCTTACTTCCCCTCCATTCATCTAACTCACTCTCTAATAACTGTTTTTGTTCCTCAACACTTTTTGGGTGTATCTTTGCTAAAAAATCTTTAAAATGACTTATTTTATATGTTTTGTCGGTTTTCTCTCCAATTTGGGAGTAATAACCATCAGAAAAAAGGAACAACTCGTCTCCCCTTTTTATTTCTATTTGATTTTCGATGAACAGCTCATTTTTAAAGTAAATATCAACGGAAAATTTATCGGCATTAATAATATTTAGCTCATTATTTCTAAACAAGAATAATGGGATGCGGGCTCCAGCATAGCTAAGCATGTTATCCTCGGTGTTCAAAGAGCAGAATGCTATATCTAACCCCTCTTTCTGTTCGCCCTTTCGTCCAATTTGATGCAACGATTCGATTATTTGCCTTCTAAGCTCGTTTAGAACCTGCGAAGAACTTTTTATATCCGAATTTCTTACAATTTCGTTCAGCAGAGCAATACTTAGCATGCTCATCAAAGCGCCGGGCACTCCATGTCCTGTACAATCGGCAACAGCAAACAGCTTATAGTTTTTAATTTGCTTAAGAAAATAAAAATCACCGCTTACAATGTCCTTTGGCATGTTTAAAATAAAACTATCAGGAAACAGCTTCTTAATAGTTTCATTATTGGGCAAAACTGCATTTTGGATGTATTGAGCATACTCAATGCTACTAAGAATCTGCAAATTCTTCTGCTCAACTATTTTCTTTTCGTCTATCAGCAATTTATTGAGCCTATTTAACTTCCGGGTAACTATTTCCAGCTCTTCGTTTTTCCTTTCTACTTTCCTAAGCGACAACATACTTGATTTATTCGCCTGATATCGTGTGTACTCAAAAATAAAAATGAATAAATTAACGATTGCAAAACTTGCAAAAAAGCGAACTACAAAATCAAACGGATACTCATTTACATCTAACCCAAGTGGGTTAACCAGCAATACGATTGTGAGGAGCGTTATAAGAAATATATAGATAGAGCCTTTTTTTGTGCCTGTTAAAAGAATTGCCAGACCCGAAAAGACGTAATACCAAAGAACTCCTGAATTGTTAATGCCTAAAAAAGCGAAGAGAAGCAAACATATTATAAAAAAAGTAAAAACGATAACATGAGCTGATAGGGTGATATTTCGGGTATTAAAAAAGTATATAAAATTTACTAAAACAACCAAAGCCATTGTAAACAAGGCGAAAGAGTAAAACAGACTTCTTGCATGGTTAATTCCTTCTATACCAAACAAGGTAGATGTAACCAACCCGATTGTTCCAAACGCATATATCAAATACGTTTTTCGCGTTTTTTCGTTCTCAACTTTTCTTAACTTACTAACCAACAGCCCTTTCATTACTACTTCATGGTTTCATTTCAATAAAGCCCATTAGTTTACTCGAAATTTACATTTCTTTAAATATATCTAACAATTTATGCCGCTCCTTCTCCCAGCAAAGCTCCTTTGCGGCAACAACCGCATTGGCATGCCATTGTTCCAGCTGCTTTTCGTTTTCTAACATCTTTTCCAGCTGGTTAGCCAATGCACTAGCGTTTAGGTTGCTATCAACAATTAAACCTACACTATACTTGCTTACTAAGCTCTTCATTTCGGGTAAATTGCTAACTAAAACCGGTAACCCTGCCTGAATGTAATCGAACAGTTTGTTGGGAAGAGCAAAGTGGTAGCTAAGGCCCAAATCCTCCTCCAGCGAAACGCCAATTGTTGCTTTGCACGTTATTAAGTGCAATTCCTCGTGGGGGATTCTGCCAAGGAACGAAACCCTATCCTGCAGCCCCAAATTGTGGCAAAGATTTTTGAGCTTTTGCTCAATATCTCCCGTCCCCGCAATTAAAAGTTTACAATGTGGAAGAAGCTGCATGGCAGCAATCAACTTTTCCAACCCGCGACCAATATTCAGCGCCCCCTGGTAAATGATTGTTTTTCCGTCGGAAGTAAAATCGGTTTTGGAAATTTCCTTATAGAACGGAACGTTCCGAATTACTGTAAAGTTTACGCTGTACCTTTTCTTCAGTTCAGAAGCAACCCCCTCGGAAACTGTAGTACAAAACTTTAGCCCCGGCACCAGGCTCTTTTCAAGCTTCAACCAAACTGATCTGGTAAATTTCCTGTTAATTAGCTCCGGAACCTCAGTAAAAAGTTCGTGGCTATCGTAAACCAAAGGTTTCCCTTTGAGAAAACAAGCCACCCTCGCAGCCAGGAGAGCATCGAGGTCGTTTGCCAGTAGAATGTCAAAACTATGGAAAACAAGGTAAAAGAAAGCCCGTACGTTGAAGAACTTGTAAAACAAGAATCCTTTGTTAAAGAGGAGTTTGAAACGATGAACTGAGTAGGGAACCGAAACCTCTGTGGGTGTATACTTCAGCCTTCGGCCAAGGGCCAATACGGTAAAACCATTTTCATGCAGCGTTAATGCGGATCGGTGAACCCGCTGGTCGGCAACCAAATCGGTTGTGGCAAGAAGAATAACCTTTTTCAAAGCAGTTTTTTGCTAAGATAAGTAAACTAGATGATTTTTGGCAACCACAATAACTTCAATTCACATTTAAAATTGTAAATAGTTATCTTTGAAAAAAAAAATGCCAGCTTTTTTACAGGACTATCCTCTCAACAGCTTAAACACTTTTGGCGTGAGCGCCAAGGCAAGTCAATACTACGAAGCGAAATCGTTAAACGAACTGATGAATGCGGTGAAGTTAGTTCCGAGCAATTCGCCCATGCTGGTTCTGGGAGGAGGTTCAAACATTCTCTTCACCAAGGATTTTAACGGAACAGTTATTCGACCTAAAATACTGGGGATTGAGGAAATATACTCCGACAACAATTTTGTTACCCTCTCGGTTGGTGCTGGTGAGGATTGGGATGAGTTTGTTGGCAAAACGGTTGAAATGGGGTTGGGCGGACTGGAAAACCTTTCGCTTATTCCCGGAACCGTTGGCGCATCGCCAATTCAGAACATTGGCGCCTACGGCGTTGAAGCCAAGGATTGTATTGAGTGGGTTGTTGGGCTAAACCTCGAAACGCTTGAAATGGACAAGTACACGAACCCAGAATGCAATTTCGGTTACCGCGACAGTATATTTAAGCGTGAACTTAAAGGGAAAATAATTATTACGCATGTTTGCTTTAAACTGGCAAAGAACCCTGCCCTAAAAACCCACTACGGAAACCTTGAGGATGAGCTAAAGAAGCTCGGGGAAAAATCATTGAAATCCGTTCGCCAGGCAGTAATAAATATTCGAAACGCAAAACTCCCCGACCCCAAGGAACTGGGGAATGCAGGCAGCTTCTTTAAAAACCCGGTAATTTCAGTTGATTTAGCTAAGAAGCTTCAAAACTTTTACGGCACAGTCCCAATTTATCCCGTTACCGAGGAGCTTGTAAAACTTCCGGCTGGCTGGCTTATTGAAAAAGCTGGCTGGAAAGGGAAACGCATTGGCAAGGTTGGTGTTCACCAGCACCAGGCGCTAGTTCTGGTTAACTATGGCGGAGCCAAAGGTAATGACGTACTCAAACTCGCAAAACAAATTCAGGATTCGGTTAACGAAAAGTTTGCTATTGAGCTGGAGATGGAGGTTAACGTAATTTAGAATGTTAGCGTAAACGTACTTCCCTGTTCGGGCTGAGAGTAGGCGGTTATGCTACCTCCATGCAGTCGCATAATTTGGCGGGAAAGGCTAAGCCCAATTCCCGAACCTTTGGGCTTTGTAGTGAAGAACGGAATGAAAATTTTATCGATAACCTCAGGTAAAATTCCTTTCCCATTATCGGAAACCTGAATGGTTACCCTGCCCCGCTTATTCAGGAAGCCCTTCAGAATAATCTCACCATTCTCACGCTCCTCGAGAGCGTGGACAGCATTCTTAATAATATTGATAATAACCTGCTCTATTAAATCAACATCGAGAGAAACCTGCATATCGAGTGGATCAAGTTCGACTCTGAAAGCAACATTCGCATGCTTAATCTCCTCGTCCATCAACGGTTTAATGTTCTCAAACAGCTCATTCACCTTAACAATGCGGAAGTTTGGTTTAGGGATGCGGGTTAAATTTCTGTAGGTGTTTACAAAATGCATCAGGCTGGTGCTCCTTTTGTGGATGGTTTGAAGAGCCTGCTGTATTTCGCCAACGGTTTCATGGTCGATAGCTGCAACACCCTCCTCGCTTTCAGTCTCCTTTAACGACTTAATCATTATGTCGATGGTTGATGAGAGGGACGCAATTGGAGTAATGGAATTCATAATTTCGTGCGTAAGCACGCTGATGAGCTTCTGCCAGGCTTCAGTTTCCTGTTCTTCCAGTACACTCTGAATGTTCTTTATGGTAACCAGAACGATGTTCTTTGCATGAATTTTAAACTCCGAACAGTTTATTGCCAGCTGCAATATATCGTCTTCCTGTTGAACCTTAACCAGAACACTCTCCCCTGGGTTTATTGTTAGCAATTTGTCAACCAACTCGTTACTCACAACAAAGAGCTGCTTAATATTCTTAATACCCGAAACCTGAAACAGCTTCTTTGCTGCTTTGTTAATCATTTCAACGGTTCCGTCGCGCTGGTAGGCAATAATACTCACCTCAATATTCTGCACAATGCTTTGCAGGTACTGGAAGTGTTCCTCTTTTTCGCTTCGAACGGTTTGAAAATCTTTTATTACCTCATTGAAAGCACGGTTCAACTCATCGAAACTGCTTCCCATCCCTTCAACCTGAAACGATCGGGTGAACTCAGAGAAACGAATGGATTCGAGGAAGCTGGCTAAATCGCGGTTCGTTTTATCAACCCACTTGAAAAGGGAAAAAAGTTGAATGAGAATAAAAAGCGCAACCAGCACTGGGGTGATGAAAAAATCGAAGTTGAGCCAAGTGTAGAAGAATGCAAATACCGACACTGTAATTAGTGCGATACGAATAACTGCATTTACACGGAAATTCTTATAAATCATATTTCTCCATTCTTCTGTAGAGGGATGTTCGGGTTATTCCCAGCTCGCTTGCTGCCTGCGAAATATTGCCCTGGCACTGCTTCATTACCTTGTCAATTATCATCCGCTCAATTTCATCGAGGTTATAGGTTTCAAAATCCAGCGACGAACCCTTTGATGGCTTAGCGCTAGAGAGGAAGAAATCGCTTGGCTGTAGGCTTGATGAATCGCTCATGATTATTGCCCGTTCAACGGCATGCTGCAATTCCCTTACGTTTCCGAGCCACGGATAGGTATTCAGCTTTTTTAGCGCTTCGGCGCTAATGCTCTTGATATCCTTCTTATACTTTTTAGCGTAAATGGCGAGGAAATGCTGGGCAAGGAGCTGAATATCGCCCTGACGTTCACGCAGCGGCGGGAGATGTATTTCAACCGTATTAATCCTGTAGAGTAAATCCTGACGGAAACTTCCCTCCTCCACCAAGTCGTGTATGTTGCTATTGGTAGCGCAAATTAATCTTACGTCAACCGGTTTTGGTTTATTGGAACCTACACGGGTAACCTCTCTTCGCTCGATTACGGTAAGCAGCTTCGCCTGCATTGGAGGTGATAAATTTCCAATTTCATCGAGGAACAGCGTACCTCCCGATGCTATCTCAAACCTTCCCGGTTTATCCTTCTTGGCATCGGTAAAAGCCCCCTTTTCGTGCCCAAACAGTTCGCTCTCGAAAAGTGTTTCGGCAATTGAACCCAAATCAACGCTAATAAAAACCTCCTCGGAACGGGGCGATGCTCTGTGCAACGCACGGGCTACGAGCTCTTTCCCGGTTCCATTTTCACCCAGAATAAGAACATTGGCATCGGTTTTTGCCACTTTGCTTATGGTTGAGAAAACCTCCTTCATGGGGTCGGAATTTCCAATAAAATCGTGAAAGGGTTTATCCATTACATCGCTAATTCCCTTCTGCTTTTCCCTTAAGTTCGAAACCTCATTCTGCGATTGCTTTAGCTTTATGGTTGCCGAAATGGTTGCAATCAGCTTCTCGTTATGCCAGGGTTTAAGAATAAAATCGGTAGCGCCCGCCTTTATTGCTTTCACTGCTTTTTCGGCATCGCCGTATGCTGTTATAAAAACTACGATGGAGTTTGGGTTAATCTCTAAAATTTTTTCGAGCCAGTAAAAACCCTCCTGCCCGCTTATGGCATCCTTGGTAAAGTTCATGTCGAGCAGTATAACATCCCAGTCGTCCTTCTTCATTAGCTCTGGAATATCATTGGGGTTAGCCGAAGTTTGAACAAGTTCAACATGCGGCTTTAGGAGTAACTTGAGGGCAAAAAGAATATCTTCGTTATCGTCGATAATAAGTACTTTCCCGTTTTTAATTGCCATTGCTCAACTCAATTTTTAATTACACTGGATTTATAAAAATAACAAACGCAGTAAATTTAATGTATTAAAATGAATGGACAAACAAAATAATAAAAGAAGGGAGCTAATGAGTGATTCAAAAGCTCCCTACTATCAGAAAAAAATGATTCTACTTTTTTATCATACGGTGCGCAAATTTCTCACCATTCTCTGATGTTAGCACAACAACATAAATCCCCTTCGGAAGATTTTGGGTTTGCAACTGGGCTTCAGAATTCCCATTCACTTCTATTTTAGCAAGTTCAACTCCTATAATATTATGGATTGTAATGGTTTCTATTCCTGAAAGATTTGCGAACCGAATGCTGCTGGTAAAAGGGTTTGGATACACTTTGAATCTCTGATTCTGATTCACCTCCACATCAACAAAGAACACTGTAAATTCAGCTTTTACTACCTTTGAGCTATCAGAAGTATAAACTGACTGTACCCCAGCGGTATACTCACCATTTGTTAGGTTCTCGAAAAGGAACTCATTTTCAGCCACCGGCTGGGTTGTAACCAGCTGGTTGTTTAGGTAAACATTGTAGCCCACAAAACCCTTTGAGATGCTGTTTAATGAAAGGCTTAACTGTGTTAGTTTCACTTCGCTTGATGAAATGCTAGCACCCGTTTTGGAAGTAATCTCCTCGATTCTTGAAGAGCTAAATCCTGGGGCTTTATATATGCTTTTAGCATCATTCTCCGTAGCAATCCATAGATTGATAAAGAAATCACCCAGGCTACTACTGTTAATTGCGTAGTTGCTCAAGTCGTTCACTTCTGCATAAACCGAAAGGCCTCCTGGTCCTGTTACATCGGTTGTAACGCATGGGTACGCATCGTTAGGCAAGTACCCAAGAGGTTGAATCATTACTGCTATAAGTTTGCGCCCCTCCGATTCAAAGTCGTTGAGTGAGATATCGTTTTCCCATGCATCGTTAACCGTTGTGTTTAATGGCCCAATTGTTTTAAGAATGGTAAACGACATCCAATCGACAATATGTACAAGATACTCAAAACTTTGAACGGGAACATCCCACTGTTTATGATGGAAATCCATTTTTTTGAGAGTTGCGTCGGGGTAATCCACTAAATCAAAAACTGTTCCGTAAACTCTGGTATTCCTTTGGTAATGGGCGCTAGGTTGCGAAGGGACATACCCGTCGTGCTGGTATAGCTTTAGCAGATTATTCCATGATAGCAAGGCGTTGTTTTGATTAACATCAACCCGAACCCTAAAAGGCAGCTCGATTATCTCTACCAGAGTAATATCCTGCTCTGTATTTTCAGTAAGCTCAAATTCAGAATCAATATAGCTTTCATATCCGGGTGCTGAAACTGTAAGCATATATTGCCCCTCAAACACCTCATCGAAGGTAAAACCTCCATTTGCTGAGGTCTCCAATGTATAGTTATCATATCCAGAAAGTTCAATAATGGCTCCTTCAAGAACTGTATCGTCGTTTGCGTAAACAACACCGGAAAAAGAGAATAGCGGAATTTCTTCAAGATTTACATTCACTTCGGTTACCAAATCTTCACGAATTACCACGTTACTTTCAACCTTCTTTTTGTAACCATACAAATCGAATTCTACATCGTAATAATTTGGAGGTAAGTACGATATTGAATAATCTCCGTTTTCATTCGTATACGTTTTTAACTTCATATTACCGATGGAAACCATAACGCCCTCAAGGGGATTCTCGCCATCGGTAACTGTGCCCTCAAGGAATCCAAGGCCCTCAGTTCCAAACAAGAAAGAAGTGAACGGAACCCAACCAATGGCAGTTCCTTCTCCTGGATTTGACGGGTCAATAGGCGTTTGGTTATCAGATGCTACATAACGAGTTCGAACAAGCAGCTCATCAACCTCCCCAAAAAAAGCATCGTTACTACTGGCAAAAAAATCCTCCCAAACCCTGTTAGTTTGCACAACAATGTTTCCACCATCGTATGTAAATGGAATTTGTAGGGGAATAACAATAGGGTACTCTCCGTTTGGGAAATCGATGGTTCCATCAAAAACCAATGACAGGCTTGAATGGCTCACCCAATTATTAGCTAAACTTGTTTCAAGCGTATTACCCATCCATATTTTCACTCGTTTCCCGAGTAGCTGGGACGAAAACTTATTGTAGTATACAATTGCTTGTATTTCTCCTCCAATAAGTTCAATTTCATCGGCTTGATATATGGTTTGGCATAAACTATTTTTATAGTAAAAATCGAAGGGGTAATGATCGGTTTTTAATTTGTCATTTGCTATGTCAACCGAAATAACATTCGATTTTTGAATGTTAAGATTCAGGTATTCCGTTTGGTTATTGTCAGGCACTTGGTCGTTAGCTATTTCAACTACTCCGTAGAGAGAGGTTTTACCAATATCATCTGAAGATGGAGTCCACTCGAGTTGAAAATCAGCATACTCGCCACACGCAAGGCTTTCTCCAGGAGCTGATGCAAGTATCGTTCCTCCTTCACGCATAAGTTTTACACTGTATTCCGACTGCTCATTATTTCCAGTATTCTTCACTCTAATGGTGTATAGGTTAGCTTGTCCTTCGTTAGGTATTGCATTCCCTTTTATGAACGAGGCTTCCAAGTCATTATTCAGAACAGGAACCAAGATTACATTATCGATATTCCAGTTATTAATTTGAAATACATCCCCATTAAATTCCCATCCAATTAGCATGGTGGTTGCACCCTGTGGAACGGGAAAGAAAAATTCCAACTCGCTCGACTCAATATCGCCAACAATTGTATGCTCCCAAAGGTTAGTCCAGGTTTCTCCAGCATCGAAAGATATGCATACAGCTAATGTGTTCTCATATAAAGCATAATTACTGAGGTAATGATTCATGTTTAGCCTAAGGTTTGAAGTCCCTGTAATATTTACAGGAGCTGAAACCAACTTTGTTTGCCCTTCGAATGTAGGGCTCCAGAACAACCTTATTTCGGGGGCTGAGCCACCAGCCAAATCGGTGTGTTTTACCGACCAGTTACGTTCACCAAAACCCTGAACTGACCATCCAACGGGAATTCCTCCAACAGGGGCAACACTAAAGGTTTCATACAATAAGGTTGAGCCGCCTGCCAGCAAGGCAACGTTTGAACTTGCAGAACCCCCTACACCAATGTTATTATTTGCTGTAACGATATACTGATAATTATTTATTCCAGGAATTGAAACATCAAGAAATTGGGTTTCAGAAATATTCTCGGCAACAACTATATTATCTGGCAACCGAACAAGAGAAAATGTGGTGTTCTCAGGTAAAAAATACCCACCATATAGCCCCGCTTCTGGCGATTGCCAGGTTACTAAACCATTATCTCCCTGAGGAGTTAGAGAAACATCTCCTGGAGCTGCAGGTATAGCAGTGCCAATCCATGCATCGACACTGGCACTTAAACCTTCACCAACTGAGTTGGTTGCGCTTACAAGGAAACGATACAAGTTATCGGTTTCGGGAATGAATGTGTAAGTTTCGTCGCCTCCAACCTCTGGGTTATTATTCACATAAATTGGTTCCGAAGAACCTGCAACAAAAAGTTGAACGCTTTGTAGCTCTGCTAGCGATTCACCGCCTATACTTAAGGCTGGGTTTGTCCATGTTATTTGAGCTGTTAGGTTTCCGTTCGCATCGGGCTCCAACACAAAATGGGAAGGTGCTTCTGGGGCACCAAGTTCCACCAATAGTTCAATGAATGCTTGAATATTCCAGTTATAGGTTAGCTCGGGATTTATTTCATTAAGGGGGAACCATTCACCCTCAAATGCAATCATGTTCCCTTTTCCTACAACGGGAGGGCCGGCATCGCAACCTGCTGGATAACCAGTTTGAGCGACTACGTTGTATCCTATCCAGAGATCTTGAGTAATATCAATTTCAACCGGTTCATTCAAGTCAACAACGTTCATTGAACCAATTATTGGAGAAGTTACTTCCTGTGAATATACTTCAGTAGGCGTTACCCCTTGCCAAATTTTCAGGGTATAGGTTGCCTGCTCCTCGTTTGGATAGAACCTAATTTTTGTAATTGCTCCGTTTACTAGCTCCTCCATATCTGAGGGTTCAAACCTTGCAGCTACATCAAATTCAGATTCATCATTTGTTCCAATGGCCGAGTTGTTTTCTCCATCGTCCCAATGAATCCACGAAGGAAGCTCTTTTGTGTATGCATTACTTTTACCTGAAACTGGAGAAAAATCAATAAATTCCCTTTTGGAATCTAATTTATCCAGCCTTTCAAGCAACACTGGATAGCTGGTTGAAACGGGCTTATTTCTCTGACTGTAACTACTAAAAACAATAAAAAATAGCAGCAATAATGTGTAATACTTTCTCATCAAATGAATTATTTTGCATGTTTAACGGAATGCTGAAGGAGCACAAAAATACCAATATTTCTATTCAGAAATCGTTTGAAATATAAGCATCAAATATAAAAATAATTACAATAACACCTTGAAAGGATATTCTTTTCTTCCACATAACCATGCAACTAAAATTTCGTTAATAAACTCTAATACTGTATTTAAGAGTGTGTTTGTCAAAAAAAGATGCACATCATATCGAGAATTTCTATCTTTTTATCCCTGTCATATTCTCCGTAAACTTTTCTTAAAACCCAAAGAATTTATAAAAGCCAATTTATTATTACAATCATCGAAGAGGTTGTCTCAAAAATTCATTGTGTGACTCTGTGAAGGACACTGAGAAACTCCGTGAAGTTTATATATTATTGCATTACAGTATATTTCAGTGTATCACGGGGGAATCACAGAGTTTCATAGGATAGTAAATCTAATCCTTTTTGACTTTTGAGGCACCCTCATTTTTTACTTATAACAATTTCATACTTTAATCATTAAACGAAGATAAATTGGTGAAGCTATCATTTCTCTATGCAAATATTAAATGAGAATGTTGAAAACCCTTAATACTTTTTCATTAATTTCAGCAGCAGAAACTGTGCGAAAACGAACATAACCTGTTGCAATTTCGAACACATTATATATAATTACCGACAAAACACACACGCTTATAATTTTGATTTTATGATATTTACAAACAGTGGCATGTTTAATGATAATAAAGAGGTGAAATTCTAAACCTAACGTAACAATGGACAGAGCAATTGAAAAAAAGAAATGGCCCCTTAAAAAGATTCTATGGGTTGGCGGAGCTGCCGCAGTCGTAATTTTGGTGGGGTACTACATAATTTTTGGTGACAAAAGTTCGAAGTTAAATGTTGAAGTTGACAAAATTACTATTGAAACAGTACAAGAGGATCTTTACCGCGATTATATAACGGTAATCGGTACCGTGGCTCCCATTCAAACGGTATTTCTCGATGCAACCGAAGGCGGAAGCCGCGTTGAGGAAATTCTTATTAAAGAAGGAAACATGGTGAAGGAAGGCGATATTATTGTACGGTTTAGCAACACCAGCCTAATTCTCGACATTTCCAATAACGAGGCAAACGTATCGCGAACTACCAACGATTTACGAAGCACACGCTTAGCCATGGAAAAGCAAACGCTCGATACCCGCAGCAACCTGCTAAATTTAATTTTTGAGCTGAAGGAGCGTGAGCGCACCTACAATAATAATAAGGTACTATACGAGCAAAACCACATTTCGAAGGATGAGTACGAACGCTCCAAGGAAGCCTACGAGCTTACCAACGAACGCATTAAACTTTTCCGCGAAAGTTGGAAGCAAGATTCAATATTCCGCATCAGCCAAATAAAAACTCTTGAGGAAGATGCAGAGCGCCTTCAGCGTAACCTTACAATTGTTCGTAAGCGTTTGGATGCTCTTGAATTCAAGGCGCCAGTAAGCGGCGAACTTGCCTCGCTAAACCTTGAAGTTGGTCAAGTTATCGGAATTGGAACCCGCATTGGAACCGTACACGTTCTCGATTCGTACATGCTGAAAGTTGAGATTGACGAGCACTACATATCGCGTATTACCAGAAACTTAAAGGGCGACTGCGAGTTTTCGGGAAATCAGTTCCCTGGGCACATCACAAAAATATACCCCGAGGTACGCGGGGGTAGATTTACCGTTGACATGGTGTTCGACAATTCAGTTCCTGAAAATATTCGTATCGGGCAAACCTCACGTATACGGCTTGAGTTAGGCGAATCGCAGCAGGCAATTCTTATTCCGCGTGGAGGTTTCTACCAAAGCACAGGCGGACAATGGATTTTTGTGGTTGATCCTTCAGGGAAATATGCCACCAAACGTTCCATTCGCATCAATCGCCAGAATCCTCGTCACTACGAAGTGGTTGAAGGACTAAAACCAGGCGAGAAGGTAATTGTGTCGAGCTACGACAACTTTGGAGATGTTGACAAACTAATTCTAAAATAATTCAAACCTAAACTTAAAACTAAACGAAATGAATAACAACGGCTTAATGCTTAAAACCAAAGAGTTAACTAAGGTTTTTAGAACTGAAGAAGTAGAAACAACAGCACTTAACAAGGTTGACCTAGAAATTAAAGAAGGCGAGTTTGTTGCCATAATGGGTCCCTCAGGATGCGGAAAAAGTACGCTCCTTAATATAATTGGGCTGCTCGACAACCCTTCAGGAGGCGAGTTTTTCTTCAACGGAACCGAAGTATCAAAATTCAGGGAGAAGCAACGCACCAACATGCGCAAAGCGAACATTGGTTTCGTATTCCAAAGTTTTAACCTGATTGATGAGCTTACCGTGTACGAAAATGTTGAACTTCCTCTTCTGTACCTAAACATTCCCTCGTCGGAACGCAAGCGCAAGGTTGAAGAGGTGCTTGAGCGCATGAAAATTTCGCATCGCAAGAAGCACTTCCCACAGCAACTCTCGGGTGGACAGCAGCAGCGTGTTGCCATAGCCAGGGCAGTTGTTGCCAACCCGAAACTAATTCTTGCCGACGAGCCAACCGGTAACCTCGATTCCGCCAACGGTGAAGAAGTAATGGGACTTTTATCACAGCTGAATAACGAGGGAACCACAATAGTAATGGTTACCCACTCGCCTAGCGATGCAGAAAAAGCCCACAGAATTGTACAGCTATTCGACGGACACATTGTTACCGAGAATGTGAAGAAGCTTTTGTAGCGGGAAGACGGAAGTTGGAAGACGGAAGATTGAATGATTAGATAACATGAGTACAGGCGCAAACAAACTTTAACCTATGTTCCTTTAAGCGTTGATCATTGATTTTTAACCTTTATTCCTTTAACCTTTAAACTTGAAAGCCATGCGAGAAATATGCATTCCCATTTCAGATTTTGGCGAAAACGAGGTAGCCGAGGTTACCCTAACCGTTGGCCAAAGGAAGTTGAACTACAGCTTTCGTGTTGAATCGTTCCCTTGGGAAATCGATGAGTCAACAAAAATTGATTCCGATTCCGACTCACAACACGCAACTATTGAGCAAATTATGCTACTCAGAAAATCGTTGGCAAGCTACGATAAGGGTTGGGAACTTATTCAAATATTCACTCCTAGCAAAGGAGCCAGCCATATTCAGGTTCTTTACCGTAAACGCAACCACTAACCCAACAAACCAACAACCATGAAACTACCAACCACAAAAACCATCTTGCTAACCATTACATTGCTTTTTGTAAGCAGTATTGGGTTTGCAGAAAAACAAAATAACGGGTTTCCTATGCTAGCCAAGGAATTTTCAATCCAAATTGAGGAAGTAATATACGGAATAACCAATATTGATGAGTGCGATTTGAATATACGGATTCCTATCGAACCAGAAAATGATAAAAAGCCAAAGGAATTAAACTATGCTGTTGGAAACGCATTACCAAACATGCAACAGTACCAGGATACTAATTTTGTTTGGACTCAGTTTGTTAAATCAATTCCGAAAAAATTTCTTAAGGATGAAAACACCCTACATATTTTTGAAGTGCTTTAGTGCATAACAGTTACTTTCTTATAGCCATGAAAACAAAAATTGTTACAACCGCCATTCTTGTTCTAGTAACGCAGGTAATGCTTCTCGCTCAGAAAAGTTGGACTCTGGAAGAGTGTTTAAGCCATGCAATGGAGAATAATCTTGAGGTAAAAAACCGCAAGTTAAGTAGTCAAATTTCAGAACAGAACAAGAAACAATCGTTATATAATTTTCTACCTGGGATCGATGCTGGGGTTGACCTCAATATTCGCCACGGGTTGGACTATAATTTCTACACATCGCAGTACGAGGATATGGACAACACCTCGTCATCGATGTACATCAGAGGTGGAATAACAGTTTTTGACGGGCTGCAACGTTACCACGAGAAAGTGCAACGGGATTACGAGTACAAACAATCGCAGTACGAGGTGGAGGGGTACAAGCACGATCTGGCCCTAGAAATTGTTCGTCAGTATCTCCAAATTCTTTACGACACAGAACTACTTGAGGTAATGAAAGAGCAGCTGGCAACCGATGAGCTGCAGCTAAACGCCGCTCAGAAAAAGTATGAGCTTGGCTCGTTCTCCAAAAACGATTTTCTAGAAATAAAGGCACAGCACGCTAAGAGCAACGCATCGCTAATTGAAACCAGCAACAGGCTTAAACTTTCAACGCTAAGCCTTGCCCAGCTCCTTGAACTCGACGATCCCGATAGCTTTTCAATTGCTTACTCATCAAAAAGTATATCAACCGAAAACCAAGTAATTGCCAGTGAGAATATACTTGACCTAGCGATGGAAACATACCCACACCTGAAAGCAAAAGAAATGTATTTGAAAGGACAGAAAAAGAATTTATTGATAGAGTACGGTAAACTATCACCTACCCTAACCCTCTACGGTCAGTTTTCGTCAAGATTTTCCGATATGGCAATAAGCAAAACATTAAACCCAGGCGCTACTTACCCCGACTTTACGTTAAGTAACCAACTCGATGAAAATATGGCCAGAAATTTTGGGCTTAGCCTAAGCATTCCAATATTCAGCCGAATGCAAAATCACACCAGCATAAGCATTGCGAAAGTTGGTATACAGAAAGCTGAGTTAGCCGTTGAACAAACAAAATACGAGCTAACTAAAACCATTAGCCAATCCTTAGCCGATGCCAAAGCATCGTTTGAGAACTACCAGTCGCTCACAATTTCTGCTCAGGCCTACGAAGAATCGTACGAGCAATCGAAAAAACAGCTGGAGCTGGGAATGATTAGCGCATCGGAGTATGGTTTGGCAAAAACAAATAGCCTTAGGGCTAACGCCGATTTGCTGCATGCAAAGTACAATTACATTCTAAAAACAAAAATATTAGACTTCTACAGGGGAGTACCTATAACCCTGTAGCCACCGGG
>Ga0209408_1000135_pt1 | contig 60587 bp, 51 predicted proteins | sample AD_UKC107_MetaG_FD_184422 | JGI IMG/M metagenome (GOLD analysis project Ga0209408, IMG submission 184422) | Active sludge microbial communities of municipal wastewater-treating anaerobic digesters from Hong Kong - AD_UKC107_MetaG (SPAdes)... | ecosystem: Engineered > Bioreactor > Anaerobic >... | reverse complement strand
CCCTCGGTGGAGCGGGTCAGAAGAGGGTTTGCGCCGGTTCCGATGGCGACGATGACCAGGTCGCAGGGGATCTCAAACTCCGAGCCCTCTATGGGAACCGGCCTCCTCCTGCCTGAGGCGTCCGGCTCGCCAAGCTCCATCCTGATGCACTCCATCCCCACCACCCGCCCCTCCTCGTCGCCGAGAAATCGGGTGGGGTTTGTGAGGAGGAGAAGCTCGACCCCCTCCTCCTCGGCATGGTGGATCTCGGCAGCGCGGGCCGGCATCTCCTCCCGGGAGCGGCGGTAGACTATCCGGACCGAGTCGGCCCCCAGCCTCAAGGCGGTCCGGGCCGAGTCCATGGCCACGTTTCCCGCCCCCAGAACCACGACCTTCTTTCCCTTGGGTATGGGGGTGTCGTACGCGGGAAACTGGTAGGCCTTCATCAGGTTTGCCCGGGTCAGGTACTCGTTGGCGGAGAGTATCCCCACCAGGTTCTCGCCCGGGATGTTCATGAATCTGGGTAGGCCAGCCCCCACTCCGATGAAGATCGCATCGTACCCCTCTTCAAAGAGCTCATCGAGGGTAAAAGTCCGCCCGATGACGGTGTTGCACCTGATCTCTGCGCCCTGCTCCTGAAGGGATTCCACCTCGTCGGCGACAATGTCTTTGGGCAGCCGAAACTCCGGGATCCCGTAGACGAGGACGCCGCCGGGCTTGTGGAGCGCCTCGAAGATCGTCACCTGGTGGCCTCTGGCGGTCAGGTCAGCAGCGGCGGTCAGGCCCGCGGGTCCCGAGCCGACGATGGCGACCCTCTTTCCCGAAGGCTCGGGCTTGGGCGAAAGATCCTTCACGCCCTTTTCCCGAGCGAAGTCGGCGGCGAACCTCTCCAGGTTTCCGATGGCGATCGGCCGCCCTTTTTTAGCGAGGACGCACCTTCCCTCGCACTGGGTCTCCTGAGGACAGACCCGGCCGCAGATCGCCGGAAGCCGATTCTTCTCCCATATCTTCCTGATCGCCTCGTCAAACTTCTCCTCTTTTATGAGCCTGACGAAGGCGGGGATATCGATCTCCACAGGGCAGCCCTCAATGCAAGTTGGCGATTTGCACTGGAGACATCGGGACGCCTCCGCCACCGCCATCTCCGGACTGTAGCCGAGAGGGACCTCCAGGAAGTTTCTCCTCCTCTCATCCGGCTCCTGCTCGGGCATGGCGACCCGGTTCTTCTTCTCCGCAAAATCCTCGTTTTCCGCCATAGCTCCCCTTAATTCAAACGCGACTTCAGATTGGACCAACGATCGCCAAGCAGCTGACGAGCCCCCGTCGCCGGTCAGCTGTCGAGCCTACACCTGTGAGCCTCTGAGCTCTTCCTCTCCTCCGACTGATAGGCACCCAGCCGCTGCATGAGCTGATCGAAATCCACCTTGTGGCCGTCGAACTCGGGCCCGTCGACGCAGGCGAACCTGTTCTCTCCATCGACCAGAACCCGGCAGCCTCCGCACATCCCCGTTCCGTCGATCATGATGGGGTTGAGGCTGACCATCGTCTTGACCTCGTAAGGCCTGGTCATCTCGGAGACGAGCTTCATCATCAGGACCGGCCCCACGACCACGACCAGGTTCAGAGTCTCCCCATCAAGAACCTCCTTGAGGATCTCGGTGACGAAGCCCTTGCGGCCTCGTGATCCATCGTCGGTACAGACGAAGAGCTGGTCGGAGACGGCCCTCATCTCCTCCTCCAGGATTATCCGATCGGCGGTCCGGGCCCCGATGATGCCGATGACCCTGTTGCCTGCCCTCTTCAGCCCACGGGTGATGGGGTAGAGGACGGCAACGCCCGTTCCTCCTCCGATGCAGGCGACAGTCCCTACCTTCTCAAGGTGGGTCGGCTGTCCCAGAGGGCCGACGGCGTCCTGGTAGGAGTCGCCCTCTTTCAGTCCCTTGAAGAGCTCTGTGGACTTTCCGACGACTTTGTAGATCACGGTTATGGTCCCACCTTCGGGGTCCGTATCAGCCATGGTTAGGGGTATACGCTCTCCTCTCTCATCGGCCTTCAGGATCACGAACTGGCCGGGCTTCGCCTTCCTGGCTATCAAGGGCGCCTCGATCTCGTTCAGGATCACGTTCCCGCTCGCCATCTCCTCTCGCCTTACAATCTGATGCAACCCAAAGCCTCCGCGTTCTAATGCTCTAAGCCTGTACTAGAAGAACTACTTTCGGCTATAGATTATATAATTGTTAGCAACCCGATCCGGCGATATCAACTCAGTTATTTCGGCTAGAGAAAACTGATTTATTTCTCTTTGATGGCGGGCGCGAGGCTTTCGGATCACGGCCTTTGGCCCGCCATCAGGGCGAGGCAGAGGTACTGCCAGAGGACGTGGACCCGATCGAATCCCGCCTGCCTCCACCAGACTGACTTCTGGTCCTTGCTGGTGTAGTAATGGAACTCCTCCTTCGCCCTTAGCCCCGATACGAAATCGGAGAGGTCAGGATCAACGATGAGCTCTTTTCTCGCCTCCATCAGCTCGGAGAACCAGCCCACCATATCGGACTCCTTCTCGGAGTAACCCTCCACGGCCATGAACCATCCTCCGGGCCTCAAGAGGTTAAAACACTTTCCGATTGCGGTTTTGTAGCTGTCGAAGTCAAGATGCTCCAGGACCAGGGTGGATACGACGGCGTCGAACTCGCCGGGGGCGAGGCCCAGATCCCAGCCCTCGGCGGTGATGTCTGAGACCTTGGATCCGATCACCGATCCCGGAGAGATCGCGCCGATCTTCTCCTTTGCCGCCCCCACCATGGAGGCGGAGCCGTCCAGAAGAAAGATCTTCGCAGCCGGCGACCTCCTCAGGATGGCGGTCGAGGCGTTCCCGGTGCCGCATCCCAGGTCCAGGACTCTCGGGCCGCTGCCGAGGAGCTGCTCTGCTATCAGGGCAGTTGTCTCGATGGCGGTCTCGTACTCGGGGACCACCGTCGACTGATAGAGGTCATAAGCCTCTGCGTGGCGATCGTAGCATCGGATAGTGGGGTCTTCGGGCATCTTAACACTCAATAGTCGTTATCCGATCTTCGGTGTTATGGAGTTTTCGGCATCGAATTCCTCGATTGCCCCTCCTACCGAAACCTTTATATTCGACAAATGCCGTAGTATGACTCGGCATGTAACGTGCCATTTCCTCCCTCCTTTACCCTCTATTTTTTTCTTCATCTCCTCCAGGCATCACCATCTCTTCGAACCTTCGTCCCTCTTCCCTCTTCGTCTCCTTTAAATAAGACCAGATCCCCTTTTCGAGCGTATGCCCGACCCTCTGCGGAAGATCGACGACCTGGTACGTGCCCTGGAGGAGCTGCGGCTTCACGTCGGTCCCGCCGACCTTCTGGTGGGCGACCGGAAGGTGAACGGCCTGCTCTACATCTCCCTCGCCAACGCCTGTCTGCGAAACCGGGCGGCCCTCCTCTACGGCGGGATGGGGGCGAACAAGACGACCCTTGTGAACCTCCTGGGGTCCGCCTTCACCGGCCTCTCCTTCGACCAGGTTGAAAACCTGATGATCACGGGCCACCCCGAGCAGACCGAGGAGAAGATGGTGGGGTTCATCGACCCCCGGCAGTGGTCCTGTCCACAGGCGTCATCGTCGGGCCCTTCGGGTTCGGAGTCATCGTCTTTCTTCGAAGATGTTGGCGCTATAAAGGTCCTCTGGACCCCCTGGGCCAGGTCCCGGTGGAAGGTGATAAACGAGATCAACCGCTTCCCCTCGGGAAAGCAGAACCTCTTTTTGGAGCTCCTCCAGAAGAGGAAGGTCGGCTATGCCGGAGAGACCCTGGAGCTTGGGGACACCTGCTACTTCGCCACCATGAACCCCGACTTCAGCTCCACTTACCCCCTGGACGAGGCGCTCTTGGATCGGATCTCGATCTCGGTACCCGCTGCCCAGCCCGACTTTCTCGCCGGCCTCGCCCTGGCCGAGCGGGAGAAGGAGGTCTGGGAGCTGGCCGAGTCGCTGCCTCGGCTGACCATCGAGGAGTTTGACGCCCTTCCGGGAATGGTCGCTAGTGTCAGCCTGGATAGCCAGGTGGAGCTTGCGATAATCTCGCTACTGAGGGACTTCACTCTTTGTGAAAGGGCCCCCTCTTTCGACAAGACCCAGCTCTCCGGCGGGTCGAAGCCGAGCCGGGGGCTCTGCGCCGGATGCCACTACTTCAACAATCCCGAGGTCTGCTGCTGGCAGGCCGACGAGGGGCTCTCCGACAGGGTGAGGCAGGACCTGCGGTCATACACCAGGGCGATCTCCTTCCTTTTGGGCCTCGGCGGCTCCGAAGGCAAGATCGAGGTGTTGAGGGCCGTCGCCCCCTACGTCGTCTGGCACCGGATCTCCCCCAACAGGACCATGCTGGAGCGACCCCCCTACTACGGGGCGAGGCGCCTCGAGTTTGTTAAGGATATCGTCGAGAAGAGCATCAACCGCACCCTGAACGAGCGGGGCGAGATGAACATGATCTTCGCCAGGGCGGTCGACGGCGAGATCTCGCCGAAAGAGGCTCTGGAGAGACTGTCGGAGAGCGACGACCCCATAGCCAGGCTCGACTACAAGAGAGCCCTGGAGAGGATGGCTTGAAGCTGTCGGGTTTCATGGACCAGGCCTACGGCGGGAAGGTCAGAACGAAGAAGAGGCTGGACCAGAAGAGGGGCGAGTTTCTCCTGGGATTTGAAGATCTGGCCCAGAGGCTGAAAGAGAGGCCCAGGAGGGCGGAGGTGGAAAAGCTCGCGCCAGAGGAGGCGGAAGCCATCGTCGACCTGGTAGTCTCGGCCTCGCCAGGGGATAGAAGAGAGGAGACGATCTGGGGGATTCTTTCCAGCCTTGCGGCCGAGAGGCTCCCAACGCCTCTGGTCATCCCGCCCCAGAACTATGCCGGTCTGGAGCTCCGGGGAGGGACGATAATCCTGGACGAGAACACCTCAACCGCCGGGCCGAAGGCGAAGGGCTCGGAGGGCGCAGGCAAGACTGCGAAGATAAGAGCCCATCACCTGGGAGAGAGGATGGCTGGTGGGAGGGTTTTCGTCTGCGGCAGCGCCGGCGACTACCTGGGCCAGGAGATGAGGGGCGGAGGCATCGTCTGCTCCTCTTGCGGCGACTACGCCTTCAGGAATATGGCCGGCGGCTGGGGAGTGGTCAAGGGAGATGCCGGAAACTACCTGGGGGTCGGAAACTCCAGCGGCATTATCGCGGTCAAGGGGAGGGCGGGGGCGAGGGCCGGCTGGCTGATGCGGTCGGGACGGATAAGGGTCGGCAAAGATGCCGGCGACTACCTGGGGATGATGATGAGCGGCGGCTCCATATCCGTGGGGGGCAGGACCGGGGCCAGGGCTGGCTGGAGGATGAAGGGAGGTCTGATCATGGCCGAGGACTACGGCGACGAGGCTGGGGCTGAGAAGGTTGGCGGCAGGATACTCCGAAGATAGGCTCCTTGAGATCTGGGAAAAATCCCGGTCCAACTGGCATCGGCCCCAGCTCCCAAGGCCCGTCATCGACGAGACTGAAGACGGCGGCAGCTTCCCCTTTCGAAATTATCGGATAGTCATCGATACCGTGACCCTCGCTAAAGGCGACCGGTATCTGGAGAACCTCTTCGACCACCTGATCGTCCACTACCTCTTCTGCCCCCGGTCCCTGGAGATGGCGGGAAGGCTAGCTCTTGCGGCCCTGGAGGGGCTCGCCGGCCTAAACAAAGTTCAGGCGAGGAGGATGGTGACGATCTTCTCCGACATCGTCGTGGACACCTTCCGGCTTGAGCGGAGCGATGATGACGAAGAGAAGGTCCTCATCGGCTGGAGGGAGCTGGCGAGGCAGAACCTTGCGCCCCTGGACGAGGCGGTGGTGGGGTTTCTCGCCGAACTCTGGGGGGTGGACCTCCCACAATCGGGCCGACCTGAGTCGGAGATGCTCCTTTCCGTATTCGAGTGGGGGGTGAGGGACAGGTCGAGGTGGCCGAGACAGTGCATGCAGATGGCCAGGATCCTGGCGCCCCTGGAGCCGGGGCTTCTCGGCTCCGGAACGGTCCCCTCCATCGAGGGGCTGGGCGGGAACGCCGCCTCGGCGCCCCTCTCGGGCCTCGCCTCGGATCTGGAGCCGGAGGTCTATCGGGAGGCCCTCTTGGTTCTGGGGCTGGATGGGGATCTGTTGAGGTGGTATCGAGATCAGAGCTACAGCATAGTGATCAGGCCGGAGAGAAGGTTGAAGAAGAGCTTTTATCCCGCAGGCCTGGTCAAGTGGAGGTTCTCAGACCCACCCAGCGAGCTTGACGTGGCCTACTCCCTGAGCCTCGCCCCCCGGCTCATCCCCGGGGTCACCACCTACAAAAGAGAGGTGGAATGGTGCGGGATGGCGGCCGGCGGCGAGAGGGTCCCCGACCTCCTCATCGCCCTGGACAGCAGCGGGTCCATGGACGGCCACCGTCGGGGGACCAAGACCCACGCAGCGACCCTCGCCGCCTTCAAAGCTGCGCAGTTTGCCCACTCCCAGGGGGCGGAGGTGGCGGCCATCAGCTTCAGCGACCGGATGGCGGTCCAGGAGTGGACGCGGGACCTGGGAGCGGCAGAGGACGTCCTCATCCAGCACCTGGGGTCTCGGACTCACATCCCCGGCCAGGAGGTGCTGAGGCTGGCGCGGGCGAGGCCCGGCTGCCTCATCCTCTGCATCACCGACACCCACATCCAGAACCTTTACACCGAATGGGAGCTCCTCAGCGAGGCGGCGGGGATGGGGAGGTTCGTCCTCTTCTGCATCGACGAAGCGAACAAGAACAGGCAGGTGGAGGAGGCCCTCGGCGACCTGGGAGCCGTCTACTTCATCAACCGGCTTGAAGACCTCCTCACCCTGGTCATCGAGACGGCCGAGGAGGCGTACCCCAGGGAGACCGGGCAGGGGCGGCAGAGCGGGGAAAGTTTTATCTCCTCCGAGCGAGTGGGATCAAGCTGAAGTGCCGGGGTAGGGTAGTTGGACATCCTTTGGGACTGTGGATCCCATGACCCGGGTTCGAATCCCGGCTCCGGCCTCATTCATGTTTTATACGATCTCAAAATCATTTCAAGATCTTTTTGACTCTGATTGAGCATATCGGAGGGCTCGATCTAAGCTCGATCCTGACCCCGAGATTCTGGTCGATGCATCGGACCCGGACCCGTATCGCCCCGCCATCACCGAGCCGCAAGCCTTGATGATATCTCTGCGACGTGCTTTCCCTGGAACCGGGCGGCCGATAGCTCCGTCTCGCTCGGCCACCTCTCCCCGGCCCGCCCGGTGATGGTGGAGGCTCCGTAGGGAGATCCCCCGGCCAACTCGTCGATCCTCCTCTGACTTTCGAAGGTATAGGGGAGCCCGACCACGATCATCCCCAGGTGGAGGAGGGTGGGGATGAAGCTGAGGATCGCCGCTTCCTGGCCGCCGTGCTGGGACCCCGAGGAGACGAAGACGCTCCCCACCTTCCCCACCAGGGCGTTCTTCCTCCACAGGTCTCCGGTGGAGTCGAGGAAGGTTCGCATCTGTCCCGACATGTTCCCCAGGTACGACGGCGTCCCGAAGATGACGGCATCCGCCTCCGCCAGCTCCTCCAGGGTACAGACCGGAACGTTTGCGAAGGCCTGCCCCTGCCCCGCCTCGGCGGAGGCGCCCCTCCTCTTCAATTCCATCTCCGAGAGGGTCTCGGGGACGCGGCGCATCTCCACCTTCGCTCCGCCGACCTTGCGGGCACCGTCGGCCGCCGCCTCGGCCAGCCGGTGGGTGTGGCCGTTCATGGTGTAGTATACTACCAGTATCTTCATGCAAATCCGCCTCATCTTACATGTTCACAGGCAAACTATTTCAAGCTTGTTGACGGCTCCACGGCAAGATGATAGGCGAGATGATGGGATCGAGGCGGGATCGGAGGAGATGGATGCGACAGGAAAAAGAGATGGGTGAGCCGGAGGGGAGGGGAGCTGGAGGTAGGGGTAGGGGGTAGGTAGAGGAGAGCGGCCGGAGTTCTGCCGGACCATCCAGGCCTCCCTAAGCCCTCCAGAATTCACCCAAGCTCTCGCTATCGCCCTCGCCCTAGATCACAATCACCATCACCCCATCAGTAGTTCTCGGCCAGGAGCTCGAAGTAGGCCCTCTCGTGGGCGCAGGCTGGGCATTCCTCCGGGGCTTCGGCGCCCTCGTGGATGTAGCCGCAGTTTCTGCACCTCCATCTGACCGTCCCCGGCCGCTTGAAGACCTGATCGGTCTCGATGTTCTTCTTGAGGGCGAGGAACCTCTTCTCGTGGCCCATCTCCGCCCTGGCGATCGACCTCATGGTCTCGGCGATCTCGGGGAAGCCCTCCTGGTCGGCCTTGGCCGCGAACTCGGGGTACATGGAGGAGTATTCGTGGTTCTCGCCGGCGGCCGCGTCCCGGAGGTTGTCCACGGTCTTCCCGATCATCCCGGCGGGAAAAGCTCCAGTGATCTCCACCTCGCCGCCCTCCAGGAACTTAAAGAGCCTTTTGGCGTGCTCCTTCTCGTTGTCGGCGGTGTCGGCGAAGATGGCTGAGATCTGCTCGTAGCCCTCCTTCTTGGCCTGGGAGGCGAAGAAGTTGTACCGGTTTCGCGCCTGGGATTCTCCGGAGAATGCGGTGAGGATGTTCTTTTCGGTCTCTGTTCCTTTCAAGCTCTTCATTTTTGTTCACTCCAGGGGGTATCTTGTCTTTGGGGATTGATAAACGGATCGGCTATCCAGCTGGATGGCGACTTGAATTTCGTTTTCGATCTCTGACACAATCTTTATTAGTCATCGTGAATATTTATAACTCTCGCGAATGGAGAACAGCTGGGCGGTCTTGATTACCGTTTATCGGCCAGATCCCTCTCGCTAGATCAACTATTGCAGAAGGCGATCATAGATGAAACCCTTTGAGACGTGCCCCTTCTCGCGGCGGGGAGCTGATGGAGAAGGAGGTGGAGAAGCTCCTCAGAGGCGGCGCTCACACTGCCGTCTTGAAGGTGAGGGCCGAGATCTGCCTCCGATGTGGTGAGCGGCTCTATTCCAAGGAGACGGTCCGGCGGTTCGAGGAGATCAGAGCGAAGCTGAAGCGCCAGGAGCGGCGGAGTTCAAGCAGAGTGGTCGTTTGAGGTGGTGTTGTATGGAAAACATGAGGTTAGTTCTGGGGCGTAGATATCCGTTTATCTCAACAAGTCTTTTTCTAAAGATGGCATGTAGTCCTTCGTTACTGATCCTTTATCTAAACTTTCTAGTGAAAAAATCATATATTACACATAAATATTATGTTAAGCTGCAGCGGAATAATAGCGAAATCATCAAGAAGTACAATGGAGCAAATCAAATGTGAGTATTTAGAAAAGAATATATAATACTGATGATGTACCGAAACAGAATGGCAAAGCTATAAAGCTTCGAAATCGATTGTCTTATGCAATGTTTGGAGAACTACTATGACCCCTGTTGGTATCGGTGTCGACTTTATCGATCGCTGGTTATCGATCAGTACGACTCAAGTAGGTGACCATGCACTTATATTATGTAAAGAGAATCGCATCTCGTCTGATGAAATTATAGACGAATTGCGAGAAGTAATGCGCAGCCACTATGTAGCTCCAGAGGTTGCAATCAAGAGACTAGCAGAATTAGGCGCGCCAAAAGCTGCAGAGATACTCAGAGAGCATTTACCAATAACGAAGACGGCGCGCTCAGGTGATCTCGGTGAAATTCTGGCAACAGAGCTTACCGAGCGAAAACTCGGGTTCAATGTTCCAGTTCGACGGCTTCGCTGGAAGGACGGACGGAACAGAGCACTTCAAGGCGACGACATTCTTGCAGTCACCAGAGATCATGAAGGTTATTTAAAATTTCTTAAGGGTGAGTCAAAGAGTCGTGCGAGACTGACTAAAACAGTGGTTGGTGAGGCAGCGGCCGCACTAGACAGAGATTTTGGCCGCCCATCTAGATATTCGGCTGTTTTTGTGGCAGATCATCTTAGGGAGGCGGGTGAGGACGAACTGGCTAACGGCATTGAAAATGCACTTTTAGAAAGTTTCAGTAATAATTGTGTTGATCATTTGCTATTCACAGTGTCTGGCAACGATCCCAATAAGTATCTATCGAACCATCTGAGCAGTTGTACGAGTAAGGCGCATCGCCATGCAATGGGAGTTCGGATCAATAACCATGGTAATTTTGTAGAGCACTTGTTTTCGGAGCTGTAAATGTCTGAGTCTATTAGTGAACTTCAAAGTCGCTTGGAAAAAGCTATTACTCCAGGATTTCGAAACCGGTTACTAGACAGAGGTTTGGCCCGCGGTCTTATCTGGCACGGAGGGGTTCTACCATCAGGAGCGCCATCTTTCAAGGACAGTCTTACAGAAGATCTTCTTGATTATGCATATGCTGTTTTTGCTATGGCGCTGCGCTTGCGCGCTTCCAAGGGGGACTTGGAGTTGCTGACGAAAGCGTTCCTCGTAGCTGGCGAGTCGATCGAAGCAGCGGTTCATCAGGGAGACCCGAAGCGCGTTGATCACGGGTTTGATCAGGTTAGCGCAGCAGTTGCATTTCATCTTGCAGGCTATGCTGCACGAGCTTATTCGATGCTGCCAAATAGCGTCGAGAACCTATCTCCAACGGAGAATGTTCTGGTCCAGCTCTTGCGAAGATCTCTTGACGACATGAATGCCATTGTAATGGCCTGGCTACTTAAAGACGAAAATCATGACGAGCGAATCGCAAATCTTCTTAAAGATGATATAAAGTTTGATCATACCGACGCGATCCACACAATTATTACCACATCTTTCATGCGCGGAATCGCCCTCTTTGACCATGCAATCACAACAGGAGAAGCGACATCAGCTGAGCAAGCAAAGTTACGTATGCTCATGACTGCGAATGCGGCCAGGGACATGTACTATGTAAGCCATTGGTGGACTTCTATGATGGCGTTCCACCTGATAGATGATCTATGGCAAATGAGCCTTCATCGGCAAATCCCGGTGACCCTCCTGAATGATGATAGTTGTGGACAGTGGACAATCCTGCGACAGAACTATATCCAGCAACTGCGAGCGGCAAAAAGATCGACAATAGAGCTTTGGCCGTCCCAAGTTGAAGCAGCACACCGCGCTGTAGACCTCAAGGATAATCTTGTTGTAGCATTGCCTACAAGTGCCGGAAAGACACGAATCGCAGAACTTTGCATCCTTCGTGCATTAGCATCCAGGCAGCGAGTCATCTATATAACACCACTTAGAGCCTTGTCTGCACAAGTTGAGCGGGACCTTGCTGAAACGTTTCTGCCACTCGGGATCTCCGTATCATCTTTGTATGGATCGGCTGGAATTGAGAGCAGTGACACAGAGAATCTTCGTGAAGGTAATATCGTTGTATCCACACCTGAGAAGTTAGATTTTGCCCTCCGCAATGATCCAACAATAATTGATGATGTCGGGCTCGTCGTATTGGATGAGGGACATATGCTCGGCCCAAGCGAACGAGAGGTAAGATACGAAGCTCTTGTGCAACGCCTGCTTCGTCGGTCTGATGCAGAATGCCGACGAATTGTCTGTCTATCAGCGTTGTTTCCGCCTCCGGAAGAGATGAGAGATTTTGTAGCTTGGCTTCGGAAGGATGAGCCCGGTAAAGCTGTATATTCCAATTGGCGGCCCACTCGCCAGAGATTCGGTGAAATACGATGGACAGCTGGCACTGGGCGTCTCGAAATCCAGGTGAACAGGGAAGGACCCTTTGTACCTCATTTTGTCAAGCCCAAAGAACCGCCAGCAGGTTCTCGGAGGCGCAAACAATTCCCGAACGATAAGAATGAACTAACCCTAGCTGCAGCCTGGCAATTCGTTGATCAAGGAAAGAACGTCCTCATCTACTGCACGCAGAGAAGGTCAGTCGAAACCCTAGGGAAAAAAATCATTGATTGTATTAAGCACGGAATGCTTGAACCGCTTCGTCCATTGGGCCAAGAAGTCCAGGATGTGATTGCAACTGGTACGGAATGGCTAGGTGCCAATCATCCTGCAGTTCGATGTCTAGAGTATGGAATTGCTTTACACCATGGTCGTTTGCCTCGCCAATTCTTGAATGAGGTTGAAAAGCTTCTTCGTTTGGGCAATATTCCGCTTACGATCGCATCGCCGACCCTTGCTCAGGGTCTGAACCTATCAGCCAGCGTGCTCCTTATCCCCCATATCTGGCGGAATAGAGAGATAATCCCTGCTGATGAACTTTCAAACATAGCCGGACGCGCTGGCCGCGCGTTCGTCGATCTGGAAGGCATCGTTTTACATATCATTTGGGAGGAGGAACAACCAAAGGAAAATAAGGCACAGAAGACATGGTCCAATCTAGTCTCCAGAGCAAAGGCACCAGAGATTTCTAGCGGGCTTTTGCAGCTCGCTGATATGATCTTCAACCAAATATCTAAAGCATCCGGCGCGTCGCAGGATGAAGTCATTGAATATGTCACAGGATATGGAGATGCTTGGGATTTAACTGATTTCCAATTAGAAAAAGTGGAAATGAAGCAGGGGGACTGGGAACGTGAATTAGCTTCCTTGGATGCTGCAATTTTGGCATTGTTGGATGTCGGCATTGAAGAAGAACATCTCGACATAGAGTTTGACTCCGTGCTAGAAGGATCTCTCTTTTCTAGGCTGTTGGCACAGAAAGAACAAAGTTTGCAATTGCTGTTGCGTCGTTTTGTTGTGGCCCGAGCTCATTGTATCTGGAAACAAACCAGTGCATCCCAGCGAAGAGGATATCATGTAGCTGGCGTTGGGCTGCGGGCCGGTAAGTTCTTGGATGCCAACATTGCGAATTTGGTCTCTCTCCTCCTTCAATCAGAAGCAGCTTTGATAGGTGGGGATCCAGTATCCGTTGCCGATGCCACGGTTGAGTTTGCCAAACTTGCATTTCAGACGGAACCATTTCGCCCATCGAGTGAAATGCCCAATACTTGGGAAAATGCGCTACGAGGATGGATTGAGGGCCGATCGGCCTTAGAAGTGGTTGGTATCTGTGCAAATAGCAAGGTCGATCTATTGCAGGACGCTTTTTCTTATCGGCTTCCTTGGGCGATGGAAGCTGTTCGGGTTCATGGAATTGCGGTAGGGCAAGAAGACTCAGACCTGATCCATGGATATGCAGCCATGGCTGTTGAAGTAGGGAGCGCAAATCGTACGGTCATACAATTGCTGCATTCTGGACTGAATTCACGCGAAGCTGCAATCACTTCGGTTGCAACAACAGAAGCGAATTTCGTTGATCATCCTGGTATGCTAGAATGGTTGATGTCTGAGAAAATTCAGTTTTTATCTAAAAAAAGCGACTGGCCTACCACACAAAGTCGTCATGCATGGCTTCAGTTTTTTAATTCCAAGACGGAAGCAGATCGTAGGAAGTTGATACATCAGGCCCAAGAGATAGAAGTAAAGTGGTTTGGAGATGCGCCACACGTCGGCACAAGAGTTGTTGTTGAGCCAAGCGCTGGGCTTGTCCTAACTACGGACTTGGTAAGACTTGGTATTGTCAAGGAGGTTCTGAATATAGCACGCAGTTACATCGTTAATGCCGAGGTTGGATACAAGTCTGATACAATAGTAGTGGAGTACTTGCACCCATCAGCTGACTAATATAATACCTATATGATTGAATAAGTAGGAAGGTTCAGGGTAAAGGAGGATCCTAATTCATAACCCTCCCATCCACCCGCAGCCCAAGCACCTCCCTCGCCCCATGATACACATCCTCCGCGATCAACGCGCAGCCAAAAGCCGCATCGCAGCTCTTCAGCGCCAAAACCTCGCGCCCCAGAAGCTCCGATACCCTCCCCGCGATCCAGGAGGCGGGATCGCCCGCCAGGTACAGCGCCGGGGTGGGAGCGCCGAGGTCTCGGAGGAGGACGCCCATGGCGGCGAGCTCCATGGCGGCGTAGAGGGCCAGCGCCTCGAAGGCCGCCTCCTTCTCTTCAGTGGTGCAGCTCTTGAGGGTGCGCCCGCGCTTCCGGAGGATCCCGCCCCTGGTAAAGGCCTCGTTGGCGGTCATCATTCCGGCGTCGACTTTTCGGATCGCGGCGACGTCCAGGGGGCCGTGCAGGAGCCCCGGCGCGAAGATGGGGGCGTCGATGGCCCCGGCGATCCGCCCGGCGGCGACGCCGATGGTGACGACGTTGGAGCTGGCGTCGGAGATGATGAAGTCCCTCTTGCCGTCTTTGAAGACCTTGTAGGCGAGCCCCACCTTCTCGGGGCTTGCGCCATGGGAGAAGACCTTCATCCGGGGGTCGACCTCGGACCGGTCGTGGATTCCTGGGAGGAGGATCGCGGGCCAGCCCGCTGCGAGGACGGCGTCGAAGACGTTGGTCCCGCCGCCGACGTGAAGGCCGGCGCCATCCAAGCTGATCACGCCCCGGTTAACAGCGTCCTCGATCCTGACGATATCGGTGATCCCGTCCCCCATGGAGTAGCAGAGGGCGAGAAGCTCGACCTTCTCGGCGTCGGTGGTTCCGGTATCGGTGCCAGTGCCGGTGTCTAGGCCGAAGGCCTCCCTGATCCGATCGATGATCTCCGAGGGGACGAGGCCGCCCGCCTCCTTTCTGGGGATGACGCAGCATCTTCCTTCGGAATTTGCAAACCGTATCGCCCTGGTCCCGTGATCGACGCCGATGAACACCTCAGACCGCCTCCTCCTCCGTTTCCTCCGCCCCCGCCCCCGCCTCTGCTTCCGCCTCCGTCATCATCTCACCATCCAGGATATCCAGAATCTCCCTTGCCAGCCTCAGGCTATCTCTCTCGCTCTTCATCACGGTGTCGAGCCGGACGGCCGGTCCACGATAGTCGCTTTCTGGGCTCACCACCATCAGGTCGACGCACCCCAGGATGTCTGCGACCCCCTGGTCGCTGACCGGATACCTCCAGGCCCGCATGAAAGCGTCGGCAGGGCCGCTGACCGGCTTTCCGCCGACGAGGGGGCTTATGGCCACGACCCGGCCTTTCCGTTCCCTCTTGCCCTTTCTTTCCCCTTTTCCTTTCCTGCTCATCTTCTTCAGCAGGTCCCGAACCCCCCTCAAGGCCAGGATCGGCCCGATGCTGGAGACGGGGTTGCTCGGCCCGATGAGGACCGGCTCGCCAGCCTCAGCCGCCCTCTCCAGGGCCGCGAGAAACCCGAGGCTGGGGAGGGCATCCTCGATCCCCCGGAACCGGACAGCCGTTACGTCGGGGCGCCCTCCCCGGCCGACCCAGAACTCCTGAAGATGCATCTCCCCCTCCGGGATCGAGACCATGGTGGATACGGGGTCGTCGGTCATGGGAACGACCCTCTCCTCGACCTTCAGGGAGCGGCACAGCCGCTCGGTCGCCATGCTGAGAGAGAGACCCTCCCGGAGGAGGTCGGATCGGAAGATGTGGATGGCCCGGTCGAGGTCTCCCAGGGCGAGGAGTTCTTGATGGCCCAGGCCCTTGAGGAAGTGGTGAGTTCTAAAAGAGTCGTCCTCGATCCCCCACCATTTATTTCGGTCGATCATCCCCGCCAGGGTGTAGAGGACGGTGTCCAGGTCCGGCGAGACCAGGTTTCCCGAGACCCACAGATCGTCGGCGGTGTTGGCGACCACCGTCAGCTCCGACGGTGATAGAAGCTTCGCCAGCCCCACCAGGAGCTTCGGCGTCCCGGTCCCACCGCTGAGGACTATCAGTATATCCGCCTCCCTGAGCCGATGCCGATGCCGATGCCGATGCCGATGCCGCCGCCGCTTCCGTCGTCGCTCCGCTCTCGATTCGCCGGGTCAGGCGGCGGAGTCGAGGATGATCATCCCGGTCTTTAGGTCTTCGCACTCTTCGGGGGTGAGCCTGGTGGAGACCGCCTTCTCGGAGACGATGGCGCTGTTTCCCAGGGGATCTTCCAGGATCACGGTCAGGGGCCCCTCCCCCTCCATGGCCCGGCAGATCCGCTCGAGGATGCACTCCCCCCGGCGGACGTTCTCCTCGGCCCCGGCGTCCATGGCCGATTTCGTGGCGAAGACGACGATATCACGCACCTTCTGAAGGACCCCCTCCACGTTGGATATGTAGGCCTCGGAGGCGGGGCCGGGCTCCACGTCGATTCCCAGCTCCGGAATCCTGATCGTCCCGCTGGTGGACCTGATCACCCTGGCGTTGAGGTCGGCGGGCTCCTCGATGGTGATGGCGTACCTCACCGGCTCCCCCTGGCTGAGGAGGATGGTGTCCGAGAGCCTGAATCCGCAGCTTTCGCAGACCCCGGCGATGATCATGGCCTCGCCGAAGTGGGGGATGTCTTTGGTCTCCCAGTCGAAGGTGATCTCGGCGCAGCAGATGGGACAGCTGGAGGTGGTCTTGGCCTTCAATCCTCGGCCCCCAGAATGTTCTCCCGGTCTATCCTCATCCTTCTTGGGACGACTATCACCAGGTTGTCGCCGAGCCCCGCGATGTCGCCCTTCAGATCCTCGACCGCATCCTTCAGCTCGCCGATCGCCTCGTCCAGAAGGTCCTTCTCCCTTCTCAGGGGAGAGATGTCCACCAGGACCAGGTTTCCTCTCTCTATCTCCATCTTTATATCCGGCAGAACGTCGAGGTCGGAAAGCTCCGCCATCCTCACCATTATCTCCGAGGAGCCCCCGGCTGAGACCTCCTCAAACTGCCCCAGGTCTATGTTCACGTAATCGTCATCGCCAGACCTGCCCATCAACTTGTCCAAGATGCCCATGTCTCGCCCTCTCTCCGGAGGTATGCCACTCACGAGTTTGATATCTATATCTTTATATATCTTTTCAGGACTCGGCTTTGATGAGCCCGACTCCGGCCCCGCCCATGAGGAGCATGAAGGCGAGGACGGCGAGGACGAACCCCGCGGGCCGGAGGGGCTCGGGCGCCGCCGTCTCCACCAGGATCATCAGCGCTATCATCAGAAAGACGAGCCCGCAGCTTACACCTATCTCAAGAGCCTTCTTGTTCATACCCCTCCCGCTCTGCGCTGATCTGAGATATTATTTGCGATTCCAGGGGCATCGCAACCCCTGCTCAAGGGCCTGCCGTCCTCCGAAGGCCGTCGGGCCCCGCCAGCCTCTCGATCAGCGACCGGGTCATCTTCCCGTACCATCCCAGGTCTATGAACCGGGGGTATACGGGGAGCCTCTCTCTCAGTTCAAAGCCAGAAAGCCGGGCTTCGAGCTCCTGGGGGGAAGGCCACCGCTTCTCGGGGTTGATCCAGTCCGGGGTCACGGTGCTGATACCTCCCAGGTCGTCGGCTCCGGCCTCGACCAGGGGGAGGGGATCGGTCAGGTTGGGGGGAACCTGGACCGCCACCGACGGGGGGAGGATCGACCTTGCCCTCCTCACCGTCTCCATCAGGGTCTCCATTCCGGGCGGGGGAAATTTGGCCATGCCGGTTCCGGGCTTGGGGTCGAAGGGCTGGACGATCACCTCCTGGATGTGCCCGCAAGCATCCTGGATCTCCTTCAGGGCCCGGATCGATCGGACCCGGTCATCAGCGGTTTCGCCGATTCCTACCAGGATCCCGGTGGTGAAGGGTATCCTCATCTGTCCCGCCGCCTCGATGGCAGCAAGCCTCAGATCGGGGCGCTTTCCGGGGGACGATCGATGAGCATCCACGTCGGCCGTCGTCTCCAGCATCAGGCCCATGCTGGCGTTGTAGGGGGCAAGCCTCCTCATATCCTCCTTTGAGAGGAGGCCGGCGTTGGTATGGGGGAGAAGGTCCCTTTCCAGGGCCAGCTCGCAGAGCTCGATGAGGTAATCGATGAGGTCGATCCTGCCGGTACCTGCCAGGAGGTCGGCGAAGCCGGAGACGAGCCAGGGAGCCTCGCCGAGGGAGAAGAGGGCCTCGGCAGAGCCCCCGGCCGCCCCCCGGTCCAGAAGTTCGATCGCCTCACGGCGGCGGATGATCTTGCCGGGGTCCCGTCGAAAGCTGCAGTAGAGGCAGCGGTTCCTACAGAGGTCGGTGACCGGTATGAAGACGTTCCGAGAGTAGGTGAGAACCCTTCTCATGACGGATTCCAGCGCTTCGCAAAAAATGTTTGAAAATTGAAATGAGGAGAGACGCCTTCAGCGCCTCAGCTCCACCAGCTTCAGCTTGTTTCCGATCTCGCAATCTTCGGGGGCCTCGCCCACCAGCTCGACTATGGTGCACCGGTCGCCCTCCTTCAGGCCCACGGGGTGGCAGAGCTCGTACATGGTGCAATCGAACCTGTCGCACCGGGGCGGCTCAAGGACGGTCTTGGACCCGGCGAAGGCCTTCCTGGCGTCGATGGCGGCGATGATGGGGCTTTCGGTCACCTCCACCGCCCGGACCCCCGCCTCGTGGATGGGGCAATCGTGGACCAGCTCCCCACGAACCCCCAGGACCCTGTACCTCCTCCCCGACTCGAGGTTGATGCAGGTGTTCCTGAGCTTGCAGGTCTCGCATTCCGGCGATGGGCAGTTGAATATGAACTCCATCCCTATCGTCGCGAGCTTGGTTCCTATCAGGGTGATCTGTGTAGCTGCTTCGGACATGGTTTTCGCCTCATAGTTCGATAATTATATTATTTGTGTCTTTTTGGCGGCCGCGGTCGCCGCCTCTCTGGTGATCCCCGAGCCGAGGATGGTGTACCGCTCGGGGCGGATGTTGTGGGCAGAGGTGAGGGCCTCGATCACCACCTCCTGGTCGAGGCCGATCTCGGCGGCCGTGGTGGGGGCCCCCACCTCCTGGAGGGCGTCTCGGATCGTCTTCCAGTCGCCCCCGTGAAGGTACATCATGATGATGGTGCCAAGGCCGCAGAGCTCGCCGTGGAGGGCCCTTCCAGGATCGATCTTGTTGACGGCGTGGGCGAACTTGTGCTCCGAGCCGCTGGCGGGCCGCGAGGAGCCGGCGATGCTCATGGCGACGCCGCTGGAGATCAGAGCCTTGACCACGATCCTCGCCGACTCCTCCAGCCCAGGCTTCAGGGAAGGGGCGGTCTCCACGATCATCCTCGCCGTCATCTCCGACAGGGCCGAGGCGTACTCGCTGTACTCCTCGCCCCGGAGCCGATGGGCGAGCTTCCAGTCCCGAATGGCGGTCATGTTGGAGATGATGTCGCCGCAGCCGGCGGCGAGGAGCCTCTCGGGGGCCCTGGAGATGATGGCGGTGTCGGCTATGATCCCCAGGGGGGCCTGGGCCGAGACGGACGTGGTCTCGCCGTCGATGGTGAGGGAGGCCTGGGCCGAGCAGATCCCGTCGTGAGAGGCGGCGGTGGGGATGGAGACGAAGTGGACCCCCGCCCTGACCGAGGCGAGCTTGGCCACGTCTATCGACCTTCCCCCGCCGACGGCTATGAGAAATCCGGCATTCATCTCTGATGCTAGACGACCCGCCCTCTCCACCTCTTCGATTTTTGAGAATTCTGTAATCATGAGGTTTGTTTCAAAGCCGCGATCTTCCATCCGCTGAGAGATCTCTCCTCCCAAAAGGGTGGAGGTCTTGGGGCCGGTCACGATCAGGGCTCCGCCCTTCAGTTTCAGGTCTGTGCAGACGTCGGCCACCTCTTTTGCGACGTTGCTGCCCACCACCACCAGGCGCGGAAGCTCCATCCATTTGGATCTGCTCAACGGTTTCACCAGCTGAGATAAAATTCGTATCTCTACTGATATAAACGCTCCCTAAACCTCACCAGCCATCGGCCGACGATCGAGCCCGAGATGGTGGACAAGACGAGGATTGAGCTTAAAATTTTGAAGAAGGACGGTTATATAGCGGGCTACAGGGCCAGAAAATTTCCTTGTCATTCAATCCTTTCGCAGGCTCTTCAGGACGGAGAGGACCGTCTCCCGGTACCTGTTCACCTCGGAGCTGGTCCTCACCCGCGGCCTTGGTATCTCGATATGGATGATCTCGCTGATCTGGCCGGGGCGGGCGGACATGATCACCACCCGGTCGGCGAGGTAGATCGCCTCGTCCACGCTGTGGGTGACGAAGACCACGGTCTTCTGCTGCTCCTGCCAGATCCGCAGAAGCTCCGCCTGCATGACGTTTCGGGTCTGGGCGTCCAGGGCGCCGAAGGGCTCGTCCATGAACAGGGCCTGGGGGTTGTTCACCAGGGCCCGGACGATGGCGACCCTCTGCTTCATCCCCCCGGAGAGCTCGTGGGGGTAGCTGTTCTCAAACCCCGCGAGCCCCACGGCCTTGATGTACCTTCGGGCCTTCTCGTACCGTTCCTCCTTGGAGACGCCTTTGAGCTCCAAACCGAAGGCGACGTTGTCGAGGATCGTCCTCCAGGGGAAGAGGGAGTACTCCTGGAAGACCATCCCCCGCTGAGGCCCCGGCCCCTCGATGGGGACGCCGTCCAGGAGAACCGCTCCGCTGGTGGGCCTCTCCAGGCCGGCCATGATCCGCAGAAGGGTCGTCTTGCCGCAGCCCGATGGGCCCAGGAGGCAGATGAACTCCTTATCCCCCACCGAGAGGTTGACGTCGCGGAGGGCCTCAAACCGCTTCCCCTTCACCGAGAACGTCTTCGAGAGGCCCTTTATCTCCAGCAGAGCGGTCATAGGGGTGGAAAATTGAGAGGCGTAGTTATAGGCTTTTCTGTCGGGTGGGGCCGGTCACGGCCACCATCGGCCCACGTCCTGGATGGCGCGTGCGGTCTCTTCCAGGGCCTCCTGGCCGCAGAGGGCGAGGATGACGGGGGCGAGTGCGGTTATTGGCCTTCTTGGCTGGAAAGCTCCGCCCCCGGCTCACATGAAGTCCGCAAGCCCCATCTGCTTCGACTTCTCGTTCTGGAAGAGGGAGTCGATGTCCATCTTGATCAGCTCAAGCCTCTGCTTGGTATATTCGTCCACCCCGAACTCCTCGGCGACCTTCATGGAGACCTCCAGGTACTTACGGACCGACCCCTCGTGGACGGTCAGGATCACCCTCCCCCCGCACTTGGGGCAGACCTCGGAGAGGGGGGGCCTTCGGAACTTCGCCCCGCACTTGACGCAGCGGACCTTCTGGCGGGAGAAGGCCCGGAGGTTTCCGATCAGGTCGGGGAGGAAGTGGGAGTTGATCACCCTCGTGGCCACGTCCCTCTCGTCGACGGCCCTGATGGATCGCGCCAGGGCGAGCTGGGCGTCCATCTTATCGATCATCGTCTCCAGGGTCTTGTAGGCGCTGTTTCTCGGCCCCGCGGCGATGTCGTCGGTGTCGTGGGTGAAGAAGAAGCCCTGGTACTGGGCCTCGGTCCCCAGCCTCTTGGAGACGAGATCGATCATCCCCTCCACCTCCTTGGGCGAGGCGCCCTTAAGGGTCGCCCGGTAGAACTCCAGGGGATACTTCGCCGGGAGGTCCAGGTTGTGGGCCTCGCCGTCCACCTCCGCAGGGTCGAGCCGGGTGGTCATCACCAGGGGCGCGTCCATCTTCCCCCCCCTCTTCTCCGGGAGGTAGGACATGGAGAAGTTGAGCAGGGCGTCCAGAAGGAGCATCACGCAGTCCTCGTCGCCGTCGCAGTTCCTCCTCTTGGCGGCGTGGAAGAAGGGGTGGCCGTACCCCGCCGACGCGGTGGTGTAGCCGATCAGCCGGCAGAGGACCCCCGCCGAGGTGTGGGGGGCGAGGCCGACCAGGAGGGCGCCGATCAGGTCCTGGGGAGTCTCTGCGCTGTAGAAACCCTCCAGGCCGTAGAACTTCTCCAGCTCCTCGTCCACGAACTTGGCCACCTTCAGCAGGTACTCGCCTCCGTCGAAGGAGAGGATCACGTCCTGGACCAGAAGCTCGCAGACCTGATCGGGGCTGGTCAGAGCCTCGCCATAAATGTCCTCGGAGTAGCCGAGCTCCCGGAGCCGTGAGACCTCGGTGTGGATCTCCCGGGGCCGGAAGTGGGTGAGGGGCAGGTCGGTCAGGTCGTACCTGACCGTCCCGTCCTTGAAGATGAAGACCCCGTGCTTCGCCCTCAGAACCCCCTTCTCCAGGCTCTCGGGGGTCTTGTCCCGAGAGGTGAGGCCGAGGACCCCTCGGACCAGATCCGGCTCCCTCTCGCTCAGGTGTGCGAGCGCCCGACTGTATAACTCTTTTACGTCGAGCTTCATGGAGGCGGCGGCGGTGGTGGGCTTTCCGCATTTTGGGCACCTCTCCTTTCCCGGCTGGCGGCAGATGGGGCAGTATCTTCGAGGGACGGTGTGGCCGCCGCATGGGCAGAGAAACTCGTGGGTCTCGGCCCCGCATAGGGTGCAGACCCTCTTTCCGATGGAGGTCTCGATGGCCCCGACCTTGCCGTTTCCGACGTGGCTTTTTGCACACTCTCCGACGGACCTGCTCTTTCCTCCGGCCTCGCCGGTGGGGAAGAGTACGTGGGGCGGAGGCCGCATCTCTCTTTTGTCCGACTTCTCGGGCCGCCCCATCCTGGACCCGACCCTGGTGGGGGCCCTGGCCATCACTTTTATCCCGGCGAGGCGGTTCGCAAGATCAAGGGCAGTCTCGGGCGCCTCCTTCACCTCAGCCGCAGTTTGCGGTCCTGATCCACCTGCATCTCCTCGCCCTGGATCGTCCAAGACGAGGCCTTCATTCGGCTCGCCGTTCGTCACCCCGATCTCTCTGAGCCTCAGCCCGTCGGGCTCGATCCCCAGGCAGAGGAGGAGGGGGAGGGGATCTTTGATCACCAGCCGATGGTCACGCAACCTGTGCAGGACCAGGAGCGTCTCCAGCACCTCCATCGTCGAGGGGGGCAGGATCAGGTCGCCGTCCAAGATCTCGCCCTCGGCGGAGACGGTCTCTCTGAGCTTGTTGAACTGGTCGGGGGAGAGGTCGTGCCAGAGGTAGGTGTGGCTGGGGTGGAGGGGGACCTTCCACCTCTTCGAGATCTCGATCGCCTCTTTTCCTTCGATCTCTTCGAGGCCCGCAGGGTCGCCCCCGACCTCTTCAAGCTCCGCCGCCCACCACTCAAAGGAGTAGGATGCGGGAGCCAGGGTCCTGTTGTTCTCCAGAAAGTCGCCGAAGCTGATCAGAACCTCGCCCACGTCCACGATCCTGACCACCTGATCTTTGACGAGCTCCGCCTCCTCCTGCGAGTCGATCCTCACCAGGTCGCCGTTTGCGAGCCTAACCGTCGGACCCTCGATGCTGCTGACCGGCGAGACCGCCGCCGCCTTCCCCGGCTGCTCCACCTTCACCTGGGTCCCGGCGGCAAGAAACTCCCTGAGAATGACCATGGATGCGGGGCTGAACCCGGCGGCCGCCAGGCCCGTGTTCCGGGACCTTCCATACCGGAGCCGAAATCCTCCCGGTCGGTGGGGGTGGCTGAAGACCGGCCTTCCGGCGATGATGTCCCGGAGAAACTTCTCGCTCGAAGCCCCACCGTCCTTCTTTCCGCCGCTGGCGAGCTCGTCCAGCCAGTCCCAACCCTCGATGGCCAGCTTGGTCACGTGCTTTTTGAGCTTGGGCCTCTTGAGGGCGATCCCCTCGGCCGAGACGAGGGCGACCCCGCCCCTGATCCGGTTGGTCTCAATCCTCTCCAGGTCCCGAAACCCCGAGACCTCCTCCTCCTCGGTGGGTTCTCCCTCGATGCAGATGGGGCAGTTTCGGACCAGGGTCCTGATCTCCTGGTCGGACGGGACGTACTGGAGCCCCGCCACCCGCCGGTAGAGGCCGATCTCCTCGACGTACCGTTCCACCTCCTCGGGCCTGGGCTTGTACCGGTCGATCCCCACCTCTCGCCGGACGCAGTCGGCGACCAGGACGGAGAGGGCCTGGGCGGTCCCCCCGGCGCTCCGGATGGGCCCGGCGTAATAGACCTTGAGGTACTCGGTCCCGTCATCGTTTTTTCCCAGGTCCACCTTGGCGATCCCCTCCATGGGGGCCGCCACCACCCCCTCGGTGAGGAGGGCGACGGAGGTCCGGATGGCGCCGTCGATGGCCTCGATCTTGGACGAGAAGCAACCGATCCTCCCTTCGGCGAAATCGCGGCCTATGGCCAGGGCAGCCTCCTCCCGGCTCATCCCCTCGGCCTCCAGCTCCCGGACCCTTGCAGCGATCCCCTCGATCCCGATCAGCTTCTCCACCCGCTCGGCGAGGTCCACCGCCGTCGGCACCTCCACCGAGAGGCTTGGGTCTTTGCCCTGACTGCGGGCATTGCCCGCGATCACTATCGCCTCGGCGAGCCCCGATTCGAGAACCTCGAAGTACTCGGCGGTCTTCAATCGCCGTCACTCCAGAGGAAGAGATCCGTCGTTGGGTCGTGGGTTCTTGTCGGCGGCCGCCCACAAAGCTCCCTGATGAAAACTTCGGCCGCAAAGACCGTCCCGCTCGATAGGTGGCCGCCTCTGACGTTTCCTTGTGAGTCCGCCAGGGTCGCATGGGCGTGGAGGAAGGGCTTCCCGTCTCTGATGGAGATGTTTCCAGAGAGGCTTGATATCTCCACGGGACGGTCGATCTCGATCGCTCTGTACTCGTGGGTCTCCTGGTCGTAGTAGCCGATGGTTGCCCTCTTCAGCGCTCCGATGGCGGATACGGCTCCAACCTCGACGCCAAGAGATTCAGCCAGGGCTGTGATGGAGGCGACGATCTCAGAATCGTGATCGAGGCTAGAGAGAAAGAGCCTTCCAGGCCTGAGTTCCTGAACCAGAGACAAAACCTACCCCTTCCTGTTTTATTCGAAATAAGCTCTCTACGTTGAAAAAGGATACGGTAAACTAACCGAATTGACCTAGATAAATCGGTTATCGTGAATAATTATTCAAAAATTTTATATAGGGCGGATTTTGTTATATGCAACTCGAATGATATGAACGATAATTTAGGCCCTTGGCCAAAAAAGGAAATCAATTAATACTTAGGGAGCGCTGAGGATCGCGAATACCCCGTCCTTTAGGGTGGGGTGGGCCGCACTTAATTTGATAAAGATACCGAAACATTCTTGGTGGTTGAATACAGTCCCATTCTCCGAGGGTGACCAAGATGGAACTTAAGTTGATATTGTTCCTACTGATATTAGTGGATCTTCTGCCATTATCGTCCTCGGCCCCAGATGAAATTAGTGAGATCTTCACCAATATAACAGCAATAAAAATGTATTTATATTCAATGATTGATAATATTAAAACGAACGCTAATATTCTAATACAGGCACTCACAATATTAATAATTATTTTTATATTTTTATATGAACGCAAAAGTACGAATATGATCGAAGAGAAGATAAAGTCAATAGAGGAAGTCGTAGGGAAGCCGGGAGAAGCCTTCAATAGGAAGGTAGCAGCATTTGGCGGGCCTGCGGTTAAGGGCGTTCCAGAGATGCGGGATGATGGTGAGGCAGTTACACCATGGATGGACCAATTTGGTCGGTTCATTACGGCTGGTTACGACCTATCTTCGGGATCAATACGCTGCATAATGGAAAACTACCCGCTATGTCCGATGGCCCCCGAATTTTCCGCCCTGACAGAGCCGGGCAGCACTGCTTCGATAGACGTGAGCTTTTATCGAGACTTAGTGGTTAAGGTTATTTTGAGTGCTATTCAAACAAATGCAGTCTGGAAAGTCGAATGGAGCCCGGATGGGGATAACTGGGACGACTTGAAAGACGTTGATGGGTACACTTTGGTAACAGAAAACGCTGATAAGACCGCGATCAAACGATATCGGTTAACTAATGAGGGAGTTAATGGAGCTGCTGCGAATTATATTAGAGTAACCTTCGTATCAGAAGATCCTTCTCCAAGTACTGCGGTTCTTACTGCGACAGCATACGCAACGGGTGCCAGGTGATGCTGTATCATTATTCATTTAAAGTTATGCTGTTTAACTAACCACTTTTGTACCCCTTTGTACCCTCTCCTCCGGGCCAGCCTCTTCATCTCCCGCATCACCCCCGACCCGTACTGCATCGCCTTCTTCTCGCGATAGGCGACCTCATTTGGCATGAAATGAGCTGCCACCTCCCGGAGCGGCCTCTTCCGGATGCCGCCACCGACCTTCTCTTCGGATGGCATCGCCTGCGCCGCCTTCACCACCCGGACGTCCAGATAGGGGAGCGAAAAGCGGGCGCCGAAGAGGTCGGCCACCGCCTGGTCCCGGGCCAGCTGGAGGGGGAGGCCCGAAAAGTCCCGCTCCAGATCCGCGGCCAGGGTCGTCGTCTCCAGGTAGCGGGCGTAGCCGCCGAAGAGCTCGTCGGCTCCCTGGCCCGCGAGAATCCTCTGGTGACCGTGAAGGGAGGCCCATTCCGCAACGAAGTAGAGGGTGGCGGCGATGGAGGCGTCGACCGGGTTGGGGCTGGGGATGACCGATAGAACGGCGACGAGAGCCTCTTCGATCCTTCCCGGGTCGATCAACGCCTCCTCCAGCTTTAAACGGAGAAGGTCGGCGACCGATCTGGCCCTCTCCAGGTCGCCGGACCCCTCGATCCCCACCACCACGCACTCTCTTCTGGCTATGGCCGCCACCAGGGCCGAGTCCACGCCGCCGGAGAGGGCGACAACCCCCTCATCGCTCCGAAGCCCGACCGCGGTCTCGATGGCAGAGGCGAGGCCCAGCTCGGGCGGCCGCGGATCGACGGAGCCGACGACTATGCCGTCACAGACTATGGCTCCAGGAGGGGAGTCGCCGGGGACGATCCCGAAGCGGTCCCGGGCAGAGCAATCGTCCCATCGAAGAAAGAACTCGCCCCCGAAGCTCGATACAGAGGCTGGGCTCATTTCGAGGAGCGCATCGATCTCGGCCTCGCTCTGCCTTCTTCCATCAACCTCGATCCAGCCGCAAAGGTTCAAGCCTGTGACCATGGACGGTCTGTTTCTCTATTCACTGGTTAAAGCTGGGGGTTCGAATCAGATCGCTCAGCTCATATCGACAGCCTGTAGGTGACCCCCGCAAGGAACGTCCCTCGCTCGGAGAAGCTCTGGCCTCCGGAGGAGATCTCCAGGGTGTGGTACTGGTCTCCGGCGACGGTCAGTCTGTACGTCCCATCCAGGGGATCGCCTCCCTGGCCGTCTCGCCCGACGTAGTACCCGTCGACGAAGACGCTGTAGCCCCTGAACCAGCCTGAGCTGAAGATCACCGTGGCAGACCCCGGAGACGGCCAGGGGCCTGGACCGGGACCGGGTCCCGGCGAGGGGGGCCAGCCGCCGCTGGTCACGTCCACGATGACGGCGTTGCTGGGCTGGTTGTTCGCGGTGAAGATCAGAACGTGCCGGCCGACTTCGTCCGCCTCGAAGTTGATCCTGCTGTAACCCTGATATAGGTAGTAGGACCGGCTGAGGAGCCTTCCGTCAGGGTATATCTCGAAGAAGTCGGCCCTCCCTCCGCTGGGGGTGTAGGCCAGGAGGGATAGGTACGAGCCCAGAGGGCAGACCACCCGTTGGGTCCAGCTCGAAGCCCCCATGATCCAGAGGGAGTTGGTCCCTAAATATGTCGATTGGTAGGTGGAGTAGGAGACGGTCCGGTCACCGAAGCTGATCGATCGGGGCTCACTTCCTGAAGGACTATAGGCCATCACCTCTCCGGTGGTGGCCGGCTCCTCCATGGCGAAGAAGCCGGTGAAAGCGGAAGCTTCCTCCGAGCTGAAGGTGAGGCCCTCGGGAGGGCTGGTGGAGCAGCCGATCGGCGTTCCGAAGACGAGAACGGAGAGCAGCAATAGATAGATGGCAGATACAGAATGTCTCATCGCAATACCTCATCTATTCATATGTAACCGAAAGTACAAAAAATTTTGGTCGCGGCTCCGGCCACCCCGATCGATCCACAGGACCTGGTGTGATCGTAACCACTCCTGCAGATCCCGCATCTCCCCTTCTGCAGATCCTGCATCTCCCCCTGCAAAGTTTGATCAAGGTTGAGCGCGAAGAGTAGTCCCGGTAAAAAATCGAAATAATCACCAATCCCCTCTCTTCACCCCGGAGTGATACCCTTGATTTTGACCGAGCACATCGACTTTCAGACCAAAGGAAACGGCGAGATGACCGACCTGACGGGAAAAGTTGCCGCGTCCCTGGAGAGGTCCACGCTTGAGGCAGGGGTGGTCGTCGTCTTCGCCTCCGGCGCCACCGGTGCCGTCACCACCATCGAGTACGAGCCGGGCCTGATGGAGGACATGCAGGGCGCCCTGGAGAGGATAGCTCCGAAGGATATCGAGTATGCCCACAATCAGAGGTGGGGGGACGGCAACGGCCACTCCCACATCCGGGCCTCGGTTATCGGCCCAAGCCTCACCGTCCCCTTCGCCAAAGGGAAGCTTCTTCTGGGCACCTGGCAGCAGATCGTCTTTCTGGACCTGGACAATGGGCCCCGATACCGGAGGGTCGTCGTCCAGATCATAGGCGAAAGAAGCCTTGAGCGATCAGTACCCGCCGGATCGTGAGTTGGTGGAAGTCTGATTTGCCCGAAGTCTGATTACGCGAGGTCGCCTGAAGTCTGATCGCTCGAAGTCTGATTGCCCGAAGTCTGATTCAACCCTGGTCTGATTCACCGGGCTTCACCGGCCGAAGGCTAGCAAGACCAGCAGGATGGCGAACCTGACCAGAATGCTCATCCCCGTAGAGAGGACGACGATTCCGACTCCGAGCCTCGGTCCAAATAACCCCACGTAGCGGGGAATCTGGCTCCTCGCGGCGAAGAGGGGGAGCATGAACATGCTTCCCAGCATCAGGACGATCATCGCCTGGACGGGGGAGATCCCGTTGCTCGCGATCATCGGTCCCAGAAGGGATATCCCCACTATGGGGCTCGCCACATAGGTGGTCAGGGGGACGATGCTCTCCGGCGGGATGCCGAAGATATCAGCCAGAGGAAGGACGCTGAAGGCCTCGAAGGCCCCCCGATCCCTCAGGGAGAAGACGATTGAAGTCATGGCGATGTAGATGAGGGCGATCTTGAAAAATAGCCTCCTCTCTCTTTTAAATGACCTCTTGACCGCCTCCTTGAGCGAGACCCTCTCCTGCTCCGACCTCTCCGGAACCCGGCAGCTCCCCTCTCCGAGAAGGATCCTGCTTGCGATCACCACCACCACGATCTTGAAGATGGCCGTGATGATGAAGACCAGAGCGTAAAACCCACCCACCACCAGGCCCAGGGCCGGAAGGACGATGGGTATCTGATAAGTGAACAGCTCCCTGAAGTAGACGGGGATGCTGTTCATGATGGCGCAGAGCGCCACCTCCTTCTCGTTCAGGCAGCCCTCGTCTCGGAACCTCGCCACCATCCCGTTGGCCGCCACCGCCGATCCCAGAGACACCACGAAGGACGAGGCGCAGGCCTCGGGAAGCCTGGTGAAGGAGAAGACAGGCCTGATGATCCTGGATATGCCCTGGAGAAGGCCCATCTCCACCAGGACCCCGGCTCCGAAGAGGCCGATCCCTATCATGGCCAGGACGGGTGCAGCAAACTCCAGCGCCTCCAGGAAGAGATCGATCATCGAACTAAGGATGACTTCAGGATAGATCAAAGTATTCCAGGGCTACCTCTGCCCCGACTCCGATCTCTGCAGTCCTCGGAGGATGAACTTCGAGCGAAAATTGGCACTTTGCGAAGAAAAGAATCGATCTCTGAGCTCTCTAAAGCTGACTTTTTCAATATATGAAAAATTACTTATGTCTTGAAATGCCTAATAAATAAAAACTGACCTCCTGAGGATCCGAGATCGATCGAAGAGAACGATCCGGCGATGGGGAGGGCGGCTGGGATTTGAACATAACCTACCAGTTAGATCCGCCTTTCCGCTCCTGGTCAGCATCAGAGGATAGAGGTATTGGAGGATTATAGATGAAACGTTTGCCGCTGGATAGGCTCGGCGCGCGGTCGAGGAAGAACGCGCCTGAGGTGATGGACTTCGGCATCCTTCTCCCCTGGGTCTACGCCGGGGACGGAAATCGGCTCTCCGTCAAGATAATTCACGAGAGAGATCAGTTCATCCAGGATATACAGCCCATGCAGTTCGAGATGGAGCAGTCCGAGGACCCCGATTACGGAGCCCTCTGGTCCGCGAAGGTAGAGATCGATCCCGACTCTCCGGACCGCCATCCCGAATCTCACTGGGGAGACGACGGGAGGTACGTCTACAGGTACTTCCTGGATGGCCCTCGAGCTGATCCCATCGACTGGATCATCGACCCCTTCGCCCGGGAGTTTGGGGTCGGAAAGCTCTCCGCCATCACCAAAGGGTACGATCGGGATTGCCGGCACCTTTGGGACGAGCATGAGGCGGAGTGGAAGACTCCTCCCCTGGAGGAGCTGGTGATCTACGAGCTGATGATAAACGAGTTTGGAGGGTCCATCGACGACTCCATCAAGAGGCTCGACTACCTCCGGGACCTGGGCATAAACTGCATCGAGGTGATGCCGGTCTCCAACGTCTCCAACACCGTAGACTGGGGATTTTTACCCATCGGCTACTTCGGGGTCGACGAGAGGTTCGGCAAAAGGTTCCACCTGCAAAAGTTCATCGACGCCGCCCACCAGAGGGGGATCGCGGTGATCCTGGACGTGGTCTACGGCCATGCAAGCGACCTCTTCGCCTACAGCTACCTCTACGACAGGCTGAAGTACGCCGAAAATCCCTTCATGGGCCCCTTCGCAAAAGATTACTTCGGCAGGAGCACCGACTTCAACCGGGAGCTGACCCGGGACTACTTCTTCACCGTCAACCACCACTGGCTCGACGTATACCACGTCGACGGGTTCAGGTACGACTGCGTCCCCAACTACTGGGACGGTCCCCTGGGGAGGGGCTTCGCCGCTCTGGTCTACGAGACCTACCAGATGGTCAAGTCCGAGATGGGATCCACCGACCACTGGCGGAGATTCTTCTCCGGCGGCTCCGTCAACATCATCCAGTGCGCAGAGCAGCTGGAGGGGCCCAGGGAGATCCTCCGAGAGACCTACAGCAACTGCACCTGGCAGAACGAGACCCTGGACGCAGCCAAGAACGTCGCCCGGGGCGAATTCGATTGGCTGACGGCCCTCGGCTTCAGGCTCGGCCTCATGGACTACCCTCTCCAGGTGGAGCTCAACGGCGAGACCATCAAGAAGTCCGCCCTCCAGTACCTGGAGAACCACGACCATCCCCGCCTCGTCTGCAGATTCGGCACCCTTCCCGCGGGCCTGGACCTCGCCGCAAAAGAGCTCCGAAAGAGGAACGATGACCTCTGCCAGCGATGGGAGAGCGACATTCTGGTCTTGAAGGACGGGAACCGGGACCTCTGGTACAAGGTCCAGCCTTACCTGATCGGTATCTTCGCCGCTAAGGGGATTCCCATGATCTGGCAGGGTCAGGAGTTCGGGGAGAACTACTTCATCCCCGAGAAGGGGATGGGGAGGGTGGTGATGTTCAGGCCGGTCCGATGGGACTACTTCTACGATCCCGCGGGAAAGAGGATGGTATCCCTGGTCAGGAGACTGATCAAGATGCGCCGGTCCTCCCAGTTCCAGCGAGGCGGGCACATGTTCTACAACGATCCCGGCCGCTACCAGTCCCAGGGCGTGCTGATCTTCTCCAGGCAGGACGAAAAATCCTTCAGCCTTGTGGCTCTCAACTTCACGGATTCGGATCGCAGAGTCGAGTTCCAGTTCCCCTTCAGCGGAGACTATAGAGAGGAGCTTCACGGCATGGACAACCTGGAAGACGTCGCAGCCGGCAGATGGACGTCCTTTGTGGTTCCCAGCAACTACGGGAGGATCTGGACGGTCCGGATTTGACGGGCAAAAGAGATGGTACGGAGAGCGGGGCGGCTCTTTGGCCGCGAGCCGCTCTTCAGGGAATGCTTTGACTATTTGACGGGAGCTCCCTTCAGGGATCGCTTTGGGGAGAATTTAAATATGTAAAACTCCTCCAAGTAAGAGGATCAATTCGGGGAGAACATTATGATAGTTGTAGTATCTGACGTCCATCTGGCAGAGAGACCGAGGGATGAAAAGGTTGAGAGGGACGACCGAAAGTTCCTCGATTTTCTCCACCATATACAGGATGACCTCCTCTCCGACGGCGGGGAACTGGTCATTCTGGGAGACCTGATCGACTTCTGGAGGCGCGACTTCGCTCTGGCGCTGATGGAGATGGAAGAGGTGGTATCGATCGTCACCGGCTTCAAGGACGATGTCAGAGTGCATTACGTGGTGGGAAATCATGATTATTACATGCTGAAGCTGAAAGAGACGTTAGGGGGCGACTTCCCCTTCAAGGACGTGAGAGAGCAGGTCAGGCTGGAAGATGGGGGCAAGAAATTCTTCTTCATTCACGGCTACCAGCTGGAGGTCCTCGCAAACCCCTACTACAAGTCGCTGACCGCCTACAAGTGCTTTGCCGAGAACCTGTGCCTTGCGGGGGACGATACGGGGAGCGCCGCCAGCGACCTCTGGGATAAGATCCAGAACTCAAAGTCGATCCTGGAGAAGCTCCAGAGAGTCCCGAAAGATTTGAAAGGGGCCTTCGAGTCGATGATGGTGCGCCCCGACCAGCGGCTTTTCGGCCAGCACAAGGTCGCCCTGACCATAGACAACCTCGCCAAATCCAGCTCCAGGACCATCTATCTGGGGATGGAGAAGGACGAGTATCTCATCTTCGGCCACACTCACATGCCTTTCCGGGATGATGCGCACAGGGCTGCAAACGTCGGCTCATGGAAGAAGAGCCCGTGCAAAGATTACGGATACCTGGTGATCAAAGACGGGGTGGTGGACCAGAAGGTCTGGTGATGAGGATAGGAATATTTAAGGAAATATCTGGATAATCACGACCGAGGTCTGTGAAGAGGACCGGTTTTTTAAAAAGGAACCAAAGAAACCCTCGGCCGGATTGGATTTTTCAGTTCTGGATCCATTTTATCAGAATGGTTTGACCAATAACCTCTTGGATTTCGTGTATCATTTAAGCAATATTTATATGCTATACCGTAGAAAGGTTAATCTAAAACAGAGGGGAGTAATACGAATTGATGTGGGGTGACTCATGATGAGGTATCTTCCTTTGGGCAGGGCAGCCTTGTTGATGCTTGTTTTGGCTCTTGCGGGCTCCTCAGCATCCTTGGCCAGCGACGATATGCAGTATGGATCAAAGGTTGAATGGAACGACGTGGATTTGGGGGGAGCGCTGAGCCCCTTTTACATCGCCCCCGACTTCGCCTTCTGGGATGCCGACGACGACCACGTTCTGGATGCAGATGAGGTGGTCTACATAAACATAAATCCCGGTGACGATGTGGTGAGCGAAAACGACGTCCGGCTGACGAAATTCAGCGACCTTCCAGCGGGGTCTCAGGTGGGAAAAGCTGACAACGATATCGGACAGCAATTGACCAAGTTCGGGACCGCCACCAACCCCAGGGCAGAGCTCCGTTTCTTTGATGCTGGGGGGGACTGGAGCTACGACCTGGAGGACCCTGTATACCTCAACGTGGTCCCCGGCGAGATAAAATCCAACGACGTCAGGATCACCAATTATACCGGTTTTCCGGCCGGAAGCAGGGTGAGCGACATCAATCCGGATAATGGCCTTAAGACCTCTACCCTTCCAGGGATGCTCAGCTTCTTCAACAAAAACGGGAACATCAACAACGGGGGATATGCCATCTACGATCGAGGGGATGTGGTCTACATGGATACCCAGTACCCCTTCTACATGGTGACCATAAACGATGTCAGGATGTCCATCTGAGCATACGTCGACCCCCGCAATTCTTTAAAGGATAGGGGGTCGAATACGATTTATTACTTCGGGGCGCAGAGGTCACAAATACTTTGACCTTTAGGTCGGAATGAAACGAACCGTCGCTGGTTTTTCTGTTCGTTTAGATCGGTAAAACATTTGTAACTACCCAGAGCAAATTGATGGCGTTCTCATTCATGCAGATCAGGGAAATTTGAGCTATTAAGACTCAACGAGTTCTGAAATCCGGATATCCGGGCGTGCGGCCCGAAGCAATACCCGTCATTTACGGCGGAGTGGCCACAGGCAATTTGATTCGAGGGGCAGACACGGTTCTTTTTCATCTAAAACCGGTCGTCAGAGTCTTATATCTCCACTATCTTCCTAAATCCCAAAAAAGTACTTATAAGATTACGATAGACTGTAAAGCCTGAATGTAAAATGAAGGGGGGTTAATTTGATGGGAATGAAGAAAGCTTGTATGCTCGCAGCACTGGTTTTGGCCCTGAGCCTCAACGGTAGTTTGGGGCAATTCGGGTCCAAGGTAATGGCCGGGGACTCCGATGTAGGGCGTTTTCTCGTAGATTTTCCGTTGACGCTTAATCCAGACTTCGGTTACTGGGATATAGGAGTAAATCCCGGATTCTACGATGACGAAGATGTCATATATCTGGACATGGATGGGGACAATCTCATCGAAGCCAACGACATACGGCTCACCGACTATTACTCGTATCTTGCGGGGACCAAAGTCACGTCCGCAGACAACGACATAAACAAGCCCCTTGAGCCTCTTCCGGGTCAATTGGCCGGCACTTATTACGCAGACCACTATGGCAGCCAGGGTTACGACTTGGCGGATCCGGTTTATCTACTGGTGACGAACTCTGCCCCAGTAGGAGCCAGGACCACCACCAACGATGTCCGGCTGGTTCGCGTTGGAGGTCTTGCACCTGGAACAAAGGTCCTCGATTACCATCCTGACAACGATGATCCGGTTATCCCGATGTTAGTTCCATTATCTGCGGCCGGACCGATGGCCACTCTGAGGTTCTTCAACGGCAATGGAAATGTTGATGGGATGGGTGTGCCAATTTATGACTACAGCGACGACGTATACATAGACCTCTCTCTGCCAAGCGTTCTGATGGGTGGTTATCCTTTCGGGTTTGTGGTTCCAAACAACGTGCGACTCACCGCATGAGACTCTGTCGTAATGTCTTGAGATACCGGGAGGAGAGAATGAAGAGGCCAATAACGGCCTGCATCTTTGCGGGCTTAATCTTGACCCTCAGCTTAGTAGGGATGGCAGATGACCAGTTCGGGTTCAGGGTGACAAACTGCAGCAGTGAGGCCAACGTCATCGTGGAGGACTTCGCCGATAATCTTCCCTCTTCGAAGCCGTTCGCGCAGACTCCGGTACAGATGGGGTACTGGGACATGATGGGGTCCAACCTGAATATCTTAGACGAGGGTGACGTTCTCTATCTTCACATCGGCGAAGTCCTGACTGGGACCGAAGTCAGTGTAAACGACATAAGGCTCACAAATTCGACCTTCGGTCCGCCGGGCTCGAAAGTGAAGGCAGACGATGGCGACCTTGAAATGGATATGACGCAATTTCCGCGAGGGCTGCCGCGGATCGTCTTCACTGATGAGTCAGTTGGGGTTCCTGGCCAGTTTGACATCAACGACTCGGTCTACATAAAGACCGTTTATCCAATCGGGATTTTGGGGACTGGAGATGTCAGGCTCAGCTCCATCCATGGAGATCCGGCATCCTTTATCCAGGAGGGGGCATCAGATTACGGCCTGGTCTGTTCAGTACTGCACCCGGGTCCGAGCTTTGACGTCTGGTACCCTGGAGCCAGGGGCAAGCTCAGGTTCTTCAACGAAAACGGGAACTTATACATCGATCCGGGAGCTCCCGTCAAGACTCAGTCGAGCCCGCCGATCTACGATGAGCCTGACGACGTATATTTTGACCTATCGAGCCCCTCTGCCTACCCCAGAAGCATCGGCTACATAACGCCAAACGCCATCCGCCTCAGCATTTAGAGCGCCATCGCCATCTGGCGCTCTACATTTTTACGTCTCACTTCGCCTCTTCAGCCACAACTCAGCATCTCAATCCATCTTCAGCAAGGAAGATGAGTCCAGCTAGAAGGGCTGATGGGATGCAAAGTTGCCTTCGCCAGGCGAAATATTGTCAGAGCTCTGGAGGTGCCAACCTGGAAAACTTCGGCAGACAGAGTTATATTTTATGAGCACGTCATGACATGAAGAATTAGGTTTCCAGTTTGAAGAGGGAAACTGGAACCTCAGGAACCTCGAAAAGTCGGCGGATCGTTCATGGTTAAGGAGACGAGAGGAGCGCTGGTCTATTTGAGAGAGGTGAGCTTGAGGCTGACGAAATTCGCATTTCTCCTCCTCATGGCCTCAGCTTCAGCGCAGTTTGAGTTCGGGTCGATGGAGCATCCAGGAAGCCCGGAGAAGACTCTGATTGTTGAGGACTTCACCTCAGTTCCGGAGGGCGAGCAGCTCCCGGTGAAGGTGATGTATCTCGATGTGGGGAGCGTCAGAGGGATTTACGATGTCGAGGACCCCCTCTACCTTCACGTAGGCCAGGGTCCCGTAAGGATCGCGGATATAAGGCTCACAAACTCCACCTATGGCCGGGTGGGGTCCAGGGTCGGTGCTACCGACGAGGACCTCGGCCTCGACCTTTGGGCCTTCGGTCCGCCCTATCCGAGGCTCGTATACGGAGACTTTGGGGATGTCGAAGGCGCCTACGACCGAAACGACTCGGTGTACGTCAAGTCGGTCCCCCCGATCTCCAAGTTGGCGGTCGGCGACGTCAGGCTCACCTGGGCATACGGTCTCCCTGCGGGAACGATGGTCAACAGCTCGGATCCCGACCGGGGAGCGGGGGTCGGCCTCCTCCATCCCGGCCCCAACTTCGCAGTCTGGTCTCCCCTCGCTCGCGGTCAGGTCAGGTTCTACAACTCAAACGGGAACGTCTTCGAGGATCAGCTGAGCCTTCCCGTCTATGACGCTTCAGACAGGGTATACTTTGACGTGTCGATCCCGTCGGATCCGCCGCGGCTCTTCGGGTATGTCGCGGTCCCGCCGGGCACCGGGGTGATCGGGGATCTGGTCTGGGAGGACTCAAATGGGAATGGGATTCAGGACGACGGAAATAGCTCTGGTATTCCAGGTGTGGAGGTCTTACTCTTCGATTCTGGGGGGAGACTGATCGAAACCTGCGAAACCGACGGCAATGGTAGTTACCTTTTCGATGGGCTATTCTCTGGCCATTACTATGTATGTGTGGGCATTTCAATCCTCCCAGAACGGGACGATGGGGCTCAATGGTGGCCGACGGAGCCGAATGTGGGCGGTAACGATTCCATGGATAGCGACGGTGTTCTCGTGGAAAATGATATTTTGCTCGGTCGGAGGATAGTCTCTGCGAGCGATTTTGGGGAGCGATCTTAGCCATAAACCGAACATTAGATGGCGACAGCAAAAAGATTATCAACAAGGAAAGTTACATGGAAATTCAATCTGGATGCTAAGCTACGAGGATGATGAGAATGAAACGCATTTATCTCTTATTGGCTGTGGCGGTGCTCTGCCTCAGTTGGGAGACTGCAATTGCACAATCATATGTTTGTGCACCCGCGATAGTGAGTGGAGATAATAACGAAACGATTGATTTTGGATTTATTCCAATTACAAAATTTTTCATCGGCAACTGGGTTTGGAATGATAGCAACAATAATGGGCTTCAAGATGGCGAGGAAGAAGGAATTGGAAACGTAACGGTCGAACTTTGGCAAGGAGATATGAAGATCAATACTACAACCACAGAATATATTCCACCAAATATAGGGAGATATATTTTCCCAGGACTAAGTAACGGAGAATACGAGGTCAGGATACCGATACCCCAGCCAGCATTGGACGGTTGGAAAAATACAACACCCAACGCTGGGCCCGATGACATCGATAGTGACGGGATACCGACTCCGTAGTTGAGGATAGCCCCTTCATAGATATGAGTATGGGTGAATTATGACGATGGGTTGGGCCTGTGATCAACCCATCTTCTACCCGGAATGGTGAGAAAAATCAGTTCTTTAAATGAGGACTTGAGATGGCCAATTTGATTTCGCATTTCAGATGGGGGGATGGCGATAGCATGTAGATCCATTCTAGCTTCGACGGCGATTGTTTTGCTTAGCGCACTTTTGGCATCATCTCAGCCCTCAAGCTTTGGGGACCTTGGAATGTCTTCTAATGTCTCTACTAATGTAACAATAAATGGCACGGGTAATGATGTTACAGATTTCGGATTTTATCTTCTTAATGGCATAATTGGAGGGGTTGTTTGGAAAGCATCTAATTGGGATGGGATTTGGGATGCAGATGAAAAGGGGCTTCGCGGGGTAAATGTCTCGCTTTATGATGAATTTGATGGATTGGTTCGCAGTGTATTTTCCAACGAGACCGGTAACTACACATTTGATAATCTGCCCTACGGCAAATACCGCATAAAAACGGGTCAGAATCAGGAAATGCGTAATTATGAAAATCTACGTATAATAAATGTATCACATGATCCTGATAGATGTGAGTATTGGCCAGTTCAGCTGGGCATTAGCTGCTATGATCATAATGGTGCATCAGTTGTCATAGATAAAGATGATTCGCTGAATACAACCATTCACTTTGGATACATACGAGTCTGTTGAACATCGGCTTATATGAAACTTATAAGATGGGGATGAATCTATGAAATCTAGCAATCCTTTATTTGTGGGGATATTTTGCCTCACGATACTTGTTTCTGGATCCGCTCTGGAATCAGGGCACTTAAACGTAACTTTGCATGAAGTTACTCCAAATCTGATATGCGAAGGTGACCAAAGTACTGTAACACTAATAGTGGAGGGTGTAGGAGATCCTATACCGTTAGATGTTGTATTTTCGATTGATTACTCCGGGAGTATGAATAATACCGATTCGGGTAATGAGCGACTCAAGGCAGCAAAAAAATTTATTAGCCATCTTAATTCTAGCAGGGATAGAGCAGGCTTTGTCGCCTGGAATGATGATGTGATCGATTCGAGATCAATAGGATTAACAAGTGAATTTATAAAAATAACTTCAATTTTAGATGAAGATATATCTGAAGAAGGCATTTCTCCGGCCATCGGGACTAATTATGATGCTGCTTTGAATGCCTCGATCGACTTTTTCGATAACGATACTAATTCTAAAAAATGTATCATATTTCTTTCTGATGGAAATCCTGAGCCAAGGGAATCTTCACCCTTTCCAGCGTATACACCTCCCGGCATTCCGGGATCTGAAGTAGATCGAGCCAAGGAGTATGGAATTGAAATATGGACGGTGGGATATTCTATTGGAGAAGAAACCAAGAATCGATTAGAAAAGATTGCCGATAATACAGGTGGAAGATATTTCTCAGCTAATAATTCAACTGCCCAGGAGGTTTTTAATAGAATTTATATGAATATGACTAGCTTGGCCGGCAAAGACGTGACAATAAGATACCTTGCTCCTGCCAATCTGATTTATTCTATCCAGGATTTTGATGTTGAGGAAGACTATAATGTATTCAACTGGGTGCCTGTTTTGAATGACTCCAACGGACCTAGAAACTATTTCTATATAGGAGAAAAATGGACAAAAACTTTCGAAGTAAGCTCAGAAAATCAAGGATATTTTTACCTTGGAGCGGATAATTCTAAAATGAGCTATACTGCCCAAAACATAACTGAAAGCGATATATCAATTGAAGAAGCGATTAAAGAGAGGACTCTACTAGTGGTACCATGTCCGAAACCTGAGGATCATAATTGTAATATAACGAATACTAAATACATATACTCTGGAGATAGCTATAATATTACTGGCACAAATATCAGCTTCGGATCTGGATCTTTTTACATTAACTGCACCCCATCTCCCGGCCCTGACGGTGAGCCCCCTCAGAAAGTCGTTTGCGTGTGCATAAAAGCCACCTGCCCCGAATGCGCCTCGGCCACATCCGAAGACGCCTCCAAGGTCAACAACATAAACATCGTCCAGAATGCCATCTTCGGCTCGACCCCCTATTGGAACGGCACCGACGAGCCCACCGGAGTGATCAACCTCACCATCTCGAGGCCGGAGGCGTCGATCGACGCCGTCTTCGCCTTCGACGTCTCCGGGAGCATGAGGCTTCCCTACGAGGGGATGGACGCGGAGGACCGGGCGGCCTTCGCGGAGGCGAACTTCAGCAACGTCTCGATCATCGGCTGGGACGAGTACGGCGCCGAGGGCGCGGGCTCGGGCGCGGATCAGCTGATGGTCCCGCCGCGGCCCTTGAGGGAGAGCCGCGAGGAGGTCCTCGCCGCCCTCGCTAACCTCTCCGGATTGTGCGGCGAGAGCGACCAGACGGTCTTCGCGGCAGGGCTCCAGGGGGTCCTGGAGGTCGACGACAACTTCAGCGACCATCTCGGCGGAGATGGGAAGATCGTCCTCTTCATCACCGGCCCCGACGAGTTCCGGCCCGGCGAGAATCTCAGCGACCTGGCAACCGAGCTAAAGCGGAGGAGTTACGCGACATACCCCATCGGAGTCGCCATCGACGAGATCGAGTCGCCCCTCATGTTCGACAACCTGAGCAGCATGGCGAACATCACGGGCGGCCGGTTCTATCAGATTGATGATCTCTACTCCTTCAAGCTTGCGGATGTGCTCCGAGATGCGATAGCTCACGCTTCGAGCAGAGCCGCTCCCAAGGACATCGTCGTAATCGAGACCCTCCCAGCCGACCTGGAGGTGAGGGAGACGGTTCCTGCCGGCGCCGACGTCAATGTGGCGAAGAACCCCGACGGGACATCCACCCTCACCTGGACAGCCAAGGGCGTGAGCGCAGGGGAGGCGAGGAGCCTGACGATCCTCGCCGGCGTCAATGGGGCGCTGGCCTCCGATGGGATCGGCGCCACCGGCTGGGCCGGGGGATTTAACATAACAGCTACTGGTGGCGATGCCGCTGGGATCAATGTCATCAATATGAGGACTAAAGAAGGCGACGTGGTGATGGGAGGGATATCATGAGGCTGAAGTATCTGCTGGCGATTGGGGTTGTTGCTCTCTTTTTCGTTATCCTATTGGCGAATGCCCAAGAGAGTGCATTAGATGGGTCGACCAGTCGAGTTGTAGTTATTTTAATCGATAACTCGAATAGCACCACGGGTTTCGACCGATTGGGGGCGGTTAATAGCTATGTAGACAATCAAACCAGCAATACAGATGTGATTTGGCTCGTAAGCGAGAACTGTTCTAGTTCCGGTACCAGTCCTTGTGCCCCTAAAGAAATCCGAAAAAATTTAACGAATTGTATTGATTATTTAAATAATTCTCTAGATGATATGCTCGTATTCCCTCTCAAAAATACAAATTTCGACAAACTTTTTAAAAAGGCATTTGCTGTGCTGAATAATATCGATAACTCCCTCTATTATACTAAGCTAATAGTATTTTTCTCAGATGGCGGGCCTGATAGTCTTACTTATACATATCCTCCAGACGGCACGTCTATTATTGTTAAGGCAAACGATGCCGGGATCAGAATTGATACGATAAATCTTAATGATGATCCCTTAGGTATCCTCAGAGACATGTCTGAGCTAACCGGCGGTAATTCTTACAATTATAATAACGGTAATTTGGAGCCAACAAGTCTTGCATCAATCGGAGACCTGGTCTGGAAAGACTTGAACGGCAACGGCATCCAGGAATCGGGAGAACACGGAGTCCATGACGTCACCGTATACCTCTACGACTCGACCGGATCGTCGAACAAGACTAATTCGACTAACGATTCAGGCTATTACATCTTCACTGGCCTAGTCCCAGGCAACTACTCGGTCGGATTCGATCTTCCGACGGGCTGCAATTTCAGCCCTCAGAACCAGGGTTATGACGACGGTCTTGACAGCGATGCGAACTCAACCGGGATGACAGATCCCATCATCATCGGATCTGGCGACAGGAACATGTCTATCGATTGCGGTATCGTCCCCGTTCCTGGATCGATCGGAGACTTGGTCTGGAACGACTCGAACGGCAACGGGATACTGGACTTGGGAGAGTCCGGAGTTCAAAATGTCAACGTAACCCTGTTCAACTCGAACTATTCGCTGATCAACGAAACTTCGACTAACGATTCAGGCTATTACATCTTCACTGGCCTGGTCCCAGGCAACTACTCGGTCGGATTCGATCTTCCGACAGGCTGCAATTTCAGCCCTCAGAACCAGGGTTACGACGACGGTCTTGACAGCGACGCGAACTCGACCGGTATGACAGATCTGATCATCATCGGACCTGGCGATAGGAACTGGTCTGTCGATTGCGGTATCGTCCCCATTCCACCTGGATCGATCGGAGACCTCGTCTGGAACGACTTGAACGGCGACGGCATCCAGGACTCGGGAGAACCTGGAGTCTATAACATCACCGTACGCCTCTACGACTCGACCGGTTCTTTGAACAATACCACTTCGACGAACGAAACAGGTAACTATAGCTTCACTGGCCTGATCCCAGACAACTACTCGATCGGTTTCGATCTTCCGACCAGTTACAGTTTCAGCCCCCAGAACCAGGGCTACGACGACGGTCTTGACAGCGATGCGAACTCGACCGGTATGACAGATTCGATCCGCCTCGGACCTGGCCATAGGAACATGTCTGTTGACTGCGGGATCTACAGTCTCGGATCGATCGGGAACTTCGTCTGGCTCGACTCGAACGGCAACGGTATCCAGGACTTGGGAGAACGGGGATTCCAAAAAGTCAACGTAACCCTATTCAACTCGACCGATTCGCCGACCAACGCAACTTCGACGAACGAAACAGGTAACTATAGCTTCACTGGCCTGATCCCAGACAACTACTCGATCGGTTTCGATATTCCGAGTGGCTACAGTTTCAGCCCCCAGAACCAGGGTTCCGACGAAGATAACGACAGCGACGCGAACTCAGCTGGGATGACGGATACGGTCATCATCGGACCTGGTGATAGGAACATGTCTGTCGATTGCGGGATCAATTTCTCCTCATCCAATCGCACAGTCGTCTTCGCCTTCGACACCTCCGGGAGCATGAAAAAGTACTATCGTCTTGCTCCGAACGAGAGCGCCGAGATCGTCTCGGGATGGTCCACCTTCGGCAACGCCTCCGTCTTGATCGTGAGCTGGGACCACGCGAGCGAGCTCCTCTTCGGGCCTGCCCCCTTAATGGGGAACGAAGACCGGCTCGCTGAGATCCTGAATAACCTCTCCGAAATGTGCATCGAGACGGATCTCACCTTCTACGACCAGGGGCTCAACGGCTCCCTGGCGGCGCTCCGCGATCCTGCCGCCTTGCCCTCCAACTCCTCTAAGATAATCGTCTTCCTGACGGGGTACAGCGAATTCGATGCGGGGGAGAAGCTGGACGATTACATATCCGAGGCGAACAGATCGGGATACAGGATCTTCACCATAGGGATCGGGATCAACGAGACCTTCGAAGCTTCCCAAAATCAGCACCATAACCTCACCAGAATCTCAGAGGGGACCGGCGGCAATTTCTCAACCGTGACAGCTTTCAGCCCCGGAGATCTCAATAAGACTATGGAAACCATCTCTCGCGAGCTAAACTTGGTATAGGATCTCGATCCTCCTTAGCCCTCCTCATTTTTCGATCGATTCAAATACCTCCGGCCCCAACCAGCTGAATGATGCGACTATTGGGCGCCGACGAGGCGGGGAAGGGGCCGGTGATCGGATCCATGTTCGTCGCCGGGGTGGTGATCGACGAGGACCAGCTCTTCGATCTCGCGGCCCTGGGGGTGAAGGACTCCAAGCTCCTCACTCCCGCCAGAAGAGAGCTCTTAGCCTCCAGGATCGAGAAGATCGCCCTGGACATATACGTCCTGGAGGTGAGGCCGGAGGTGATCGACGAGCTCCGTCAGCTCATGACCATGAACGAGATCATGGTCAGGAGCTTTTCCAAAGTGGTGGAGAAGCTCTCCGCGGACAGGGCCATCCTGGATGCCCCCGACGTCAACCCGGGTCGGTTCGCCCGGCGGGTGAAGGAGGGTTGCGGTACCGGCATGCAAGTCATCGCCGAGCACCGCGCCGACAGAAACCACACCGTGGTGGGAGCTGCGTCGATCATGGCCAAGGTTAAGAGGGACAGATCGGTCCGGGAGATCGAGGCGTCGATCGAGGAAGAGATCGGAAGCGGATACCCCTCCGATCCCGCCACCATCCGCTTCCTGGAAGATTGGGTGAAAGAGCACCGCGACCTCCCCCCCTTCGCAAGGCAGAGCTGGAAGACGGCAGAACGGATAAAGGGCGAGTCTGAAAGGATAAAGGGCGAGTCTGATAGCAGGGCTTAAAGCCGGGATTAAGCTAGATTTATATAGACTCCCCGTGGTTGTAAGATAGCGAGGGATAAGATTTGGATATCGAGGACACGCTGCTCATGATTCCAGGGCCGGTCAAGGTCCCCCAGAGGGTGCTCCGGGCCATGTCAAAGCCGATGATCAGCCATCGAAGCGCCGACTTCGAGAAGATCTACGAGGATTGCAGGTCGAGGCTGAAGGAGCTCTTCGATACGAAGAACGATGCCGTCGTCCTGAGCGGCAGCGGAACCGCGGGCATGGAGGCGGCAGTGGGCGGCATCATCGGAAAAGAGGACAGGATCGTCACCGTCACCAACGGCAAGTTCGGCGAGAGGTTCACCGAGCTCGGCGACCGCTACGGAACCTCCGTCCCCCTGGACTTCGCCTGGGGAACCCCCTTCGACCTGGAGAGGATAGAGGCCGCCCTCGAAGATGGAGCAGAAGCCGTCGCCATGGTCCACAATGAGACCTCCGTCGGGATCGTCAACCCCGCGAAAGAGGTGGGAAAGCTGGCCCGAAAATACGACGCCGTATTCATCGTGGACGGCATATCCTCCGTCGGCGGAAACGAATTTCTCACCGACGAGTGGGGTATCGACATCGCCATAACCGGATCTCAGAAGTGTCTTGCAGTCCCTCCGGGTCTGGCCATGGTCACCGTGAGCAAGAGGGCCGAAGAGATGCTGGAGGAGGGCAGGGGCGGCTACTACACCGACCTCAAGGCTCACCTGGACAAGGCCAAGAAGAATCAGACCCCTTACACCCCTGCAGTATCCCTCTTCTATGCCCTCCAGGAGGCTCTGATGATCGCCGCAGAGGAGGGCTTCCCCCAGAGACGGGCCCGGATGGCAGGGCTCGCGGGCGGCGTTAGAGCGGCAGCATCTGCCCTCGAGATCGAGCTCTTCCCCCAGGTGAACGAGCACTCCACCTACTCCAACACCGTCACCGCCATGAAGATGCCCCAAGGGATCACCGACGGCCAGCTTCGCGGAGGAATGAGAAAGCGGGGAGTCGTGGTCTCCGGCGGCCAGTCGGAGTTGAAGGGCAAGATATTCAGGATCGGAACCATGGGAGCCTGCACCCAATCCGACGTTCTAAGAACCGTTCAGACCCTGGAGCTGGTCCTAAAGAAAGAGGGCGTGATCTCAAGGTTGGGAGCCGGAGTCGAGGCGGCGAGCAAGGCGATCGATGGATAGGTTCCCCCTACTCGCCCTTCTTCTTTCTGACGCTCACTTACCAGTTCATCCGTCAACATTTAATATAGACATATCTAATAGCCCAGATGTAAGTGAGAAGATCGCTCAGATCAGGTGGGTGGTGAGAGCTTGATATCTCCAAAATCGGCGCTCCTCGTTTTCGTCGCGGCCATGCTAGTCGTAACTCCAGCACCTGGCCAAACGGAAGCTTCGATGAGCTTCCAGCAGGTCAGCACTGCAAATATGCCCTATAACGTCAACCAGCCCATAATCTATAAAGTCCAGCTGACAAATACGATGAACAGCCCCATGCGCTACGTGGTGGATCTGGAGGTCGGGCCGGACTACACCGATTATTCTGCCTCCAAGACGTACACCGCTGACATCAGCCTCACCGCCCATTCATCCCAAGTAGTCAGCTTCGACGTCAATTTCAGATCTCCGGAGATGAGCCGGGGAGCATTCGGCGAATGGGCCACCGACGATAACGATACCAGTATTTGGGATAAGAGCTGGTACAGAGTCGTGTTAACTCCTCTCGTCGGCGATCCGGTGTCCCTGGAGAGCTACGATGGTGAGCCCACCCTGATCAAGATGATCACCGTCTACAAGAACGCCGAGGTCTCCCCGAAGATGGGCACCGACGAGACCCTTCACAGCTATCGGATCGACGTCTTCTCCAGCGCTGACGACGCGGTTACCCTCCAGGTGGCTCCGGAGGCGATCGGCCCCTGGAATGACTGCGGAAGCAGAAACTACACCAACGTCGGCGCCTGGCAGACTCTCCGATGGAACGACATATCCCTCGACTTCGACTTCATCAAGGCCCACTATAGGTTCGTGGGAAGAAAGCAGACGGAGAGCTTTGAAGGTCCCTTCTGGCCGGTGGACTACGAGTACAAAAATGCCACCGTCGATCCGGTGGACGGCTTCTCGGGATCGCCCTTCACCTACACCCTCGAGTTTAAAGGCTCAAAGAACCTGGACGTGGGCCTGAACGTCTGGGACATAGATCAGAACCAGTTCGAGCTCGTGGAGAAGAAGAGGTATGAAAACGCCACCCTCTGGCAGAGGTTGGAATGGACCGGAGTCATGCCCAGCGAGAGGATCGGTTCAGAGGGGACATCGTCATATTACTTCAGCTATTATTATCCTGGATCCGAGAGCCCTCTGGGCACCAGCCGAGAGGAGGAGGGGAAAGTCTACCCGGGACCTGAGATCGTCCTCATAAAGTATGAAAATGCGTCCGTCTCTCCCGAAAGTGGGAGCACCGTTTCTAAATATAACTACTCTGTGGATGTGAATACGGCTCTTCCAGTCTGCGACATCGAGCTTCAGACCAGCGAACCGGGATCCTGCATCTGGAGGTCTCAGGGGATCGCGACCTACAACGGCGACCCAAAGATCAGCTGGAAGGACGTATCCTTCGACGGCGATGTTGCAGGAAATGTAAGCTACAGGTTCATCAGAGTGGCTTCTCCACCCACGGTTTACGGGGGGCCGAACATCTTCGAAGAGTCGATCCTGGGAGGCGTTTCGCCCGAGAATGGGTCCATCGGCTCCTGGGACGCGATCTTCCACCCTTCGGGGGAGGGGCTGGCTCGGACACCCTACATCTATTCGCTGAAGGTCGACTCCATCGAGAGCACCGATCCCCTGGTGGTGAAGCTGGAGGTTTACGATCCGATCCGCAAGACGTGGATGGAGGCGGGAAAACCCCAGAGCTACAACTTCTCGGAGGGGTCGCTCAACTTCACCTTGGACGAGCTGCCCTTCGCCGAGCCCTTCCTCGGCCAGTCGAGGTTCAGGTTCCTCTCCGGCAGCAGATTCCTGGACGGCGAAAAAGGTTTCAGCGGTCCTGAGATTCTGGTCAACTTCAGAAATAAGACCTGGAACGTGACCTTCGACAAAACCAGTGGTGAGTACGTCTATACTTATGGTGTAGAGGTTCGATCATCCCTGAGCAGTCTATCCATCGACCTGGTCACCACCATGGACCGGACCACCTGGACTCTCGCAGACGATCCCAAAGTCTACGCCTCGGAGACCGCGGAGTGGAGAAGACTGGAGTGGAAAGGATACCCGTATCATCTGGAAGTAGACTTCGTGCCTGTCTGGAGCTGATATGAAAAGATTAGCGGCGTGCTTGATCGTGGTCGTTCTCCTCCTCCCTCTGGCAGCTCAGGCCGCCGGGGTGAGCCCCTCACCCCCAAAGTCGACCCCTTCTTCCAGCGGGGACAGCGACAGTGGAGGGTCCACCAGCAAGAGCGGTGGCAAGAAGATCGTCAAGCTGGAGCTGGAAGACCTGATTGGAAACCTTGAAAAATGGAAGCAAGACGATCCCGATCAGTTCGAGTATCTGAAGAAGCTCCTCCACATACCCTTCGTCCCGCCCAAGAATTATTCCGCGCCTACGGTTCTGATATGGTTCCCCAACTCCACGGATAACGCCAGAATCACCCGAAACGAGAAGCTGGATATATACGCCTGGGTGAAGAACGAGAATCCCATCGAGGTCCGGTCTGACGTCTACCTATACCTGGAGGCGAAGGGTCCGGACCAGGATAACTTCACCAGGGTCGGGTCTCAGAGGGTGATCCTCGCAAACGAGTACTCCGAAAAGACCAACTCCACCACCCGGGACTGGTCCGGATTGACCCCGTTCCTCGATTCTAAGGAGGTGGGAAACGCCACCTTCCGCATCTGGTTCAACGATATGCACAGCACCTACTACACCGACACCATGTACAGCAAACCCTTCCATCAGAACGACTTCCACAGCATCCTGGAATTGGAGCTGGTCAATAGCCCCCCCGAGGTGGATGAGAAGAGCGTCAGGGTCGAACCCTCCAGGGCCAGGTACAACGATCCAATCCGTTACCAGGCCCGGTTTACAGATTCCGATGGAGATCTGATCAACGCGACCCTCCATCTCCTGGACGATCAGAACAAGGAGCTTGTGAATTTGACCCAAGAGGTGCCCTCGGGAACGAATGTCACCTTCGCCGCCTCTGAGTACGGCCTCTTCGGTGAGGGGGATGCGGGAAAGAACTTTAGCTACATGTACACCTACGGCGACGGCCTGGATGTCAATAGGACGGAGATATATGCCGGACCAAGCATTCTGCCCAGCCCCAAGATCTTCGTCTCGGACCCCAATGTCGAGGCCGCAGACGAGAACCGGTACTGGTGGCAGAACTACAGGTTCAGCCTCAAGGTGAAGAATCCGGATGTGAGCAACCTGAGGATCGACCTTTACACCAGCACGCCGTCCCATCCCAACAAACACCAGGATACGAAGACCATCAACGCCTCCGAGGAGGTGCAGAACGTCATCTTTGACCTTCAGCCCTTCGACGTCTCCGACTCCGATCAGGGCTTCAGCTATTACTTCAGGTACTCGGCGACGGACCAGAACTCACGGGAGGAGATGGGCGGAACCTCAGAGGGGAGGATCAACCCCAAGATCGTGAAGTATCCGATATACTCGGCGGTGACGGTCGCCAATATCGTCGCCGTGCTGCTGGCTGCGCTTTTGGGAGGGATCGTCATAGAGAGGAGGCTTTATCGATGAGCAGCCTGAACGAGACGGTGGCAGGGGTTCAGACCGTCGATGTATCGTCGGGGTCGGGGCTGATCCTGGAGGGGTTATCGAGCTTTTTCGTCGGAATCTCTTCCAACGGCATATTTGGCTTGCTGCTTTTTGTACTTCTATTGGCCTTGGGCGTCTTTTTTCACAGGCTGAACATGGAGAGGACATATAGGAGCGTGGCAGCCACCACCAGAGGCGGCGAGGTATCCAGGGAAGAACTCAGAGAGGAGATGTTCACCCGCCAGGGCTCAAACTTCAACGCGGCCGCAGTGGCTGCATGGATGCTCCTCTTTGCCGCCTTCGCTTACTTCTACTTCCTGACGCCGGAAATCTTTTCACGACACAACTACTACCAGGTCCCGACCCTATCTTCAGGTCCACTTGGATTTGCGATCTTCGGGATTGTCGTCTTTCTCTTCACAGGTCTCGCCGCCGCTTTCATTCCCATGGAGATCTACAGCTACTACGATATCTCCAGGAAGACGAAGGTCGTCATAATGCTCACTGTGCCGTTGCTTGTGATATCCATCGCTCTTTCCGTCCAGCAGGGAACTATATTTCCAGAGGTGGACCCGGCAGCCAGGAGCCTAGCCTTTATAGCCCTCTTTGGATCTGAGGCGACGCTCCTCTGGCCCATATATGCCGAGGCCCTTGGAGGTATAAGATGAGACTTTGTGTGGTGGGAATTGGGGGATGTGGAGGACATCTGGCGGAGCGTTTCCTTAAAAGCCAGGATGTCACCCTGCTAAAGCAGCATTTGGGAGAGCACATCTCTTTCGGTGGGGTTAAAGGTCTCTGGCTAGAGGCAGACGTCCAGGAGACGGAAAACCAGAACTTCTTTGGTTCCTTGGATAACGGTCGCTATCCCGGCTTTTTCATTCCCCACGACGTCATAGGCTCTGATTCCAAAACGTCGAAGCTGATTGTGGACCGTTACGGGTACGATGTAAAAAAACAGGGTTTCATGAGGCAGGCCGAGTTTCTTAAGGCAGTTTTCGAGATATTCGAGACTGATGAGGACGTAAAATCAGCTGCTCTATTGGAGCACAATTCGGATAATCCTATCCTCAGAGCCGCCTGGGATCGGATAAGGCCCTACACTACCCTCATGGGTCCAAGGGAGAACAACAGCGGTCTGGAGATGTGTGACGGGATCCTTTTCGTAGTATCTCTCGGCGGTGGCACGGGTACCGGTTTTGTCAACCCGATAACCAGGTACATCCGTGGTGAGAGGCCCGCATATCCCGTATTCGTCATGGGGGTGTTGACTGAGGAGGGAGTTGATCCTCAGCAGAGGGCGAAGGAGGCTAAGAGAGATCTGGGCGCCACCATATCCCTCTACGACCTCCTGACAAAAAAGGTAGGCATCGGGGTGGACGGTGTAATTCTCATCGACAATGAGATCATGGTGGAGAAGTTTGGCCAGGATTATTCCGCCATCGATGATTATATCCACCAAGCCATGAGGCCCTTTGTAGCTGGCCGCCATTATCCTGGGGAAGACCCCCCTAGCCTCGCGATGCGGGAAAAGTTCGTAGAGGGGCTGGACCGACCATCCATTCTGGTTCCCTGCTATTTCCGAGAGAGGAGCCAGAGGAACCCCGAAGATGATCTGGTCAAAAAGGCCCTCTCCGAGGGGAGGCTATTCAGCTGCAATCCGGATATGGCCGAAAGGGCTTACGTCTTCAGCAGAGGTTTCATGGATCAGGGCAAGATAGTTGAAGCAGTGGCAAGGCAGACCGGTCTTTCCGAGGATCGGATCGAGCCATGGAGGAAGCTCGGAGAGAAGCGATGGGATGAGATTCTGATTTTCCTCAGAAACCCCTATGGCGAGAAGAGGGGATGCGAGGTTAAGGGTAACCTCGAATACCGCCTCCACAGGGTTATCAGAAAGGCCCTCAATTACATGAACGACCCCGAGAGCAACCTGGTGAAAGAAGGAATGCCGGAGCGGACGAGAATTGCCATTAAAGATTACTTCTACGGTGAGGACGGGATGCAGACGCGGCTGGAGGAGGGGCTCAAGAGAATCGAGGATGGCGAGAAGCCTTTCTTCTCAAGCGAAAGAAACATCTTCGAGAGTTCGGAACGAGATTCCAGCAAATCTGTGGCCAGCGGCTCCAGAGGAGAGGTCGACGAAGATGCGGTTCGCAAGATCGTGGAGCAGATCCTGAGGGAACGGGGAATACCAACCTGACGGAGAAATGGGGTTTGAAAATTTGGCCAAATGGTGGATCGTCATCGTCGTTGCCGTCATCCTGATCGCAGCTTACGGCCTCTTTTTCGGCCACAGAGGGATGGACGGACTTCTCGGCGATGGATCCTCTGGAGGCATACCCGACCCCTACTACCTGGAGCTGAGGCCCGCCGACGTCCAGAACCCCGACGACGTGATCAGATACTCCAGCTCCATCAGGAGGTACGCTCTTGACCTTGAAATATTTGAGAGGGCAGCCTTCTACCAGTGGTATTTGAAGAGCCGCGGATTCGACGTATCCTTCGCCTATGCCGGGAGCTTCTCCGGATCGGGACTGGATCACCTCTGGCTTCTGGTGAAGAACGAGAAGGGTGAGGTGATCGAGGTCGACCCTTCCTACGATCTGGCCGGGGGCTCGTCCATCGTTCCCCTGGACCCCCAGTATACGAGATACGAGAGAAAGTTCGATGATATCTATCAGGCGGCGGACGCCCTCGGTCTGGACAGGATCTCCTGGTGGACGAACGACGGGGCCTGGGAGATCCTGAACGAGAACGTCCTTCTGGTAGAAGAAAGATGAAGCTCGGAAGACCCTGAACTGGAATCTTCTCCTGGTAGAAGAAAGATGAGGCTGGGACGATCCTGAAGGAGAACCCTCTCTGGTTGGAGGACGACTATTCTCGGGAGATCTTTCTTGCGGGAGCGTCCTTCTGGTGGATGAGGAGATGGCCAGCAGGGCGGGGCTGAGGATATATCGGGTTCAATCGTCCATTTATCCGGCTCTAGATGCAGTCTATGGATGTATTCCAAGGAGGGTGTCTAATTTTGTGATCCGCTCGGCATCGCCGATGACCCGGCAGCCTTGAGCTTGGTTGGAAGACGGATCGAGACGGAAGCGGCGTTGGCTGAGGGCTTTATTCTGGTCTCCGATTGAATTTGAGAGAAAGGGATTCAAGATGCAGAGACTTCATCGTCTGTTGTATTTCGATTCAGAGAGGAATTCACATCCAATATAATTGGTCAACGAAATCGCTAATAAGCGGCTCGATAGATATTTATGCCATCAGCCTGAAGGAGGGATGTGCCTGGACGATGAGCCTGAACGGATCAGACTCATACAGGCTGGAGCTCCCTGGGGGTTATGAGCTTCTTCCGGGATTATCCGGGCTGGGTTGAAATGGGACCGCTCTCCAGAGCTTGATGGGCTTGATGAGGGAGGCATGAGAATCATCCGATCCAGCCATGGCTCTCAAGGAGCGAGGTATGCCGCATCGGGCCGCTCTTTTTTGCGGCCAACGATGGCAGCATAATAGAGGGTAACAGAGAACGGAGTGGGAACTGAATGAAGAGAGAACTGGCTATATCGCTGGTAATCGGGATTGCCCTGGTGGGCATGGCCGGCGCTGCCAACTACATGTACGAGAAGTCCAACATAAAGGGCGTCGGCTACAAGAACACCGAGATTATCATTCAGACTCAGCCCGGCCTGAACGGAAATAAGCTGGTCGAGAAGGAGTCTGGAAGCGGAAACGTCATTACATCGATGACCGAGATAGAGGCCGAGAGGGACCCCAACGGACCCTGGTGCCCTGGGACCGAGTGCGGATCTCCCTATCAATGTGGTGGAGCGGGCCCCTGCGTCATCGACGGTTTTGATCCCGGCAGCGGCTGCGTCGACTACATCAACTTCAACAAGGAGACCGAGCTGGAGTACATGCCTGTCAGCTATCAGACCGGCACCTACGACCAGAAGTGGATCGAGAAGCTCTGCGTCCAGAACTACTACATCGGAGCCACCGTGGTCGAGATGTACAGCCACGCCGAGCACCTCCAGAAGAACACCGAGGTGAAGACGAGGAGGGACTGCAGCTCTTGGGATCCGACCAACTGCGGCGCAGACGGATGCTATGGCTGCGGCAACTGCACCGGGGCTCTTGAGGCGAACTTCAACTCCAACGTCATCGGAGTCGCCCATATCGGCTGGCTCTCCAAGGACGTCGGCACGAACTGCAAGGGGAGACACTACGAGTGGGGCCGATCCGTTGAGGACCTGACGGGCGTCTTCTCCATCGAGAAGTTCATCCAGCTCTGGGGCAACGGAACCTGCGGCGAGGTCCAGGTAGACTGGCTACCCTGCATCTAGACAGCATCTAAATTCGAAATTATCTGGCTGCCCCGAACCCCAAAATCGGGGCGGTCCCCACCTCTTTTGCGATCTATTATGATGAATGCTCAGGATAGATCGTCCAGAGTAACCTTTTCGCCCTGACCGGGGTCTAAGTGCCAACTTCAAGTCCGACTCGATCATCGCTTCCATATTCCTGGGAAGATGGAGAAGATTCCTGGTAAGATGGAGAAGATTCCTGGTAAGATGGAGAAGATTCCTGGTAAGATGGAGAAGATTCCTGGTAAGATGGAGAAGATTCCTGGTAAGATGGAGAAGATTCCTGGTAAGATGGAGAAGATTCCTGGGAAGATGGAGAAGATTCCTGGGAAGATGGAGAAGATACTTAACTGCTTTCGGAGATGATCAAGGTTTATAGGGATCGAGACTGACAACCCTTTGATCAACACCAAATTCGTATCACGATCTCCAAATGTTCTCCGACTACAGAAAATTACGATGCCATGACTCGGAGAGGGTATGTATTTTATATTAGTAAAAGGATGCTCCGGTGGGGATTTGAACCCCAGTCGCAGGAGTGAGAGTCCTGCATGATTGGCCGAGCTACACTACCGGAGCGCTACTGAGTGGCCCCTTGTTGGCGTTCTACCATTTAACCCTTTTGCCCCACAAGATCTCTGCTGGGGCATATCTCCCTCATGACGCACTCCTTGCAGGAGGGGGATCTGGCCCTGCAGATGGCCCGACCGTGCCTGATGAGGTTGACGTGAAACGAGCAGTACTTGTCCCTCGGGGTGATCTTCTCCAGAATCCTCTCCGCCTCATCTATGCTCGCCCCTTCCGGAACCAGGCCGAGCCTCCGGGAAAGCCTGTTGACGTGGGTGTCCACAGGGAGGAAGGGCATGTTGAAGGAGAAGAGGAGGACCACGGCTGCGGTCTTCGGGCCCACCCCCGGCAGGGAGACGAGGAGATCGCGCGCCTCCTCAGGGTCCATGCCCTTGAGAAAATCCAGGTTGATGAACCCGGCCTTCCGAGCCCTCTCAATCCCGCCCTTCATCCCCATCTCTTCGCCGCTTACCCTCTCTTCGCCGCTTACCCTCTCTTCGCCGGTCTCCCTCTCTTCACCGCTCACCCTCCCTTCACCAATCTCCCGCTCATCACCGATCTCCCTGATCTTCTCCAGGGTTTCCTTGATCCTCCGGGTCTTGATGTTGGCCAGCCCTCCACAGCGGATCAGAGGGGAGACCTCCTGGTCGGGAGCGTCCAGGAGAGCCTGGTAGTCGGGGAATCTCCTCTTGAGGTTCTCGAAGGCCCGGTGGGTGTTCGGCGAAGTGGTGTTCTGGGATAAGATGGTCTGGACGAGTTGGTCGACCGGACCCAGCCCTCGCCTCTTGGGTAGGCCGTAGACCCCCTCCAGCAGATCTATACATTCTCTGACCCGTTCCCTATCCCCGGTTCTACTTCCGATATCCTGGTCGGCTCTCTTTGCTGGCATCGAATTCGTCCTGGTCTTCGATGGATCAATAACCTGACGCTGAAGTCGAAGCTCCCAGGAGGAGAAGAGAAGGCGGAGAAGAGAAGGTGGGGAGAGGACTGAAGAATGAAAATTATTCTGGGAGGCCGGATGGATTCGTCGATCTTCATCCGGATCTACGGAAATATTATTAGCCCAGGGAGGGCTTGAATAGAGTAATGGATTACGGCTATCTGAGCCTGGAGGCTATGGCCTTCAGCGACCTCTACCCCTTCCTCATCTCCATTCTCATCGGGGCCCTCATCGGAACAGAGAGGGAGCGCGACCTCCTGGAGAAGAAGAAGAGAGGGGTGGCGGGGCTTCGGACCTTCATACTGATCACGCTTCTGGGCACCCTCTCCGCCCACCTGGCGGCAGAGTTTGGAAGGACGTTCATGGTGGCGGCCTTCGCCAGCTTCGCCCTGATGGTGGCGGTGGGGTACGCCGCCAGCGCCACCAACCTGGGGAGGCTGGACTTCACCAGTGAGGTGGCGGCGGTCATCGCCTTCATTCTGGGAGCCCTCTGCCATTCTCCCAACACGGTCATGCTGGCCATAGCCCTGGCCATCCTGGAGACGGTGATCCTGGCGGTAAAGAAGACCGCCCATCGGTACGTGGAGATCATCAGGGAGGAGGAGCTCCTCGACACCCTGAAGATGGGGACGGTCGCCCTCATCATCCTCCCCCTCCTGCCCAACTCCACCCTGGACCCTTACGGAGTTCTCAACCCCCGGAACATCTGGCTGATGGTGGTCCTGGTCAGCCTGATAGGCTACGTAGGCTACGTGATGATCAGGATCTTCGGGACCGAGAAGGGGCTCACCATCACCGGAGCCCTGGGGGGGCTGGTCTCCAGCACCGCCGTCGCCACCACCATGGCGGCGGAGGCCAGGCTCAACAAAGATGTGATCCCCTCGGCGGTCTTCGCCACCACCATCGCCAGCTGCACCATGTTCCCCCGGATCCTCCTGGAGGTATTTGTGGTGAACAGGCAGCTCTTCCTCCCCCTCATCCTGCCCATGGTCAGCATGACCATCGTCGGGGTGGTCATGGCCTTGATCCTCTATAGAAAGAGGGAGCCGATCGAAACCAGCGTCAACCTCACCGACCCCTTCAGACTATCTCCGGCCCTCAAGTTCGGAGCCTTCTTCGCCTTCGTCCTCCTGGTCTCAAAGGTCGCCAGCATCCGCTTCGGCGAAGCCGGAACCTATGCCGCGAGCCTGGTGGCGGGCCTTGCGGACGTGGACGCCATAACCCTCTCTTTAGCCACCCTGGCCGAGAACTTCCAGCTGGAGGAGGGGGTGGCGGTGGCGGCGATAACCCTCGCCGCGGTGACCAATACTCTGGTCAAGCTTCTGATAACCTTCATCCTGGGTTCGACGAATTTCGGGTCCAGAGTGGCCCTGATATTCGTACCCATGATCGCGGTGGGTCTGATGGCGATACTTCTATTCTAATCGAAATAAAAAAGAAGAACCGATACCGCCTCCTTCTGGAAGCAGGACATCGGCTTGGTCCTCATCGACCTCGATCAGGTCAGAGGTCGCGGCTCAGATCCTCGGACTCGGCCAAGATTCCCCAGAATCAGCCGAAGATCTTCCCGACCACAGCCGAGAGGATGGGACCCGCCCTGTCGATCACCTTGGCCTCATATATCCACAGCTCCTCTCTGGCCAGGCTTCCTTCAACCATGATCGCCATCCCCTCATCCTCGGAGAGGTCGATCTTGTGCTTCTCGATGGCCTCCTCGTCCTGAAGGCTCGGCTTGATCAGCTTGGTCATGCTCACGGTGCAGCAGTGCTCCTTCGGCTCCAGTATCCTGAACCTGCCCTCTTCTACCAGTCCCAAAAACTCAGTCATCTATTTCACCTCCATGATATTCATTGGATCGCTAATACATTTATAATTTCTCCATCTTATCTAAAAAACGAATCGGTGAGAAGAGCCTGAAGCTGAGAGATAGCGCCCCTGAAGAGGATCGGAGAGATTTTTATCCCCAGAAACCTGAATGTTGATGATGATTTGAAGATAATTGTTGCTGTGATGAGACTTAAAGTGATCGTCGCTGTGATTATGCTTGTCGGTGATTGTTGCTGCAATCGGGCCTGATCGGTCAGGTTCAAGCCGGGCCGAGGCTTCTGAGGTAGCCGCTGAAGAGGCAAACGCCGTCTTCAGGCCCCATCTGGTCGAAGCGATCGCAGGGTGTCCCCCTGTAGCAGGGCAGATCGTGGATGGTGCAGACGGCGAGGTCTCCGAGATGGGCGAGGTGGGGGCACCTGATGCCCGCGGGCTTGGAGATCATGGAGTCGGGGTCCAGCTGGTCGACGGTCCCGTCCGGCCTTATGGACCTCGGATTTATAATCATCACGTCCAGATTGGTGCAGCATGAGCCGCATCTTCCGCAGATCATCTTCGTACATTCCTTCTTCAAGGGACTTATCTCATCCATCCAACCCGCAGGAGATGAACCTCTGCAGACGAAATCCCGGCCAGAGACAGCCGGCTGGGACCAACTCCCTGACCTTCATTGAGGCTTCATTGAGGCTTCATCTGGAGTCTCTGACCTGTCTTCCGGTCAGGCCAGCTTGCTCTTGACCTTCTCGTAGAAGCCGCCCTCCCGGGCCTTGACGAACCGGGCGGGCTTTTCGGCCCTGCTGATGGTGAGGTGATCTCTTTTGGAGATGGTGGCGACGTTGTGGCCGTCGATGACCACCAGAGCCTCCTTCTCCGGGAGCTCCAGATCGACCCTTATGCTCGATTCAGCGGGGAGGACCCAGGGTCGGGCGGAGAGCTTGAAGGGGGCCATGGGGACCAGGACGATGGCGTCGACCCGGGGATCTACGATGGGGCCTCCGGCGGACATGGCGTAGGCGGTGGAGCCGGTGGAGGTGGCGAAGAGGAGGCCGTCGGCCCGGAGGCTCTCCAGAAGCGAGTCGTCCACGGTGATCTCAAACTCCAGCATCTTGGCGGGGCTCGCCGAGAGCAGGGCGATCTCGTTGGTGGCCGGAGGGAGAGGTTTGCCGTTGAGGAGGGTCTGGAGGCGGCTACGCTCCATCACCTCAAAGCCGAAGAGGACCCGCTCCAGAGTTCTCACCGCGTCCTTGGGCTCCACGTCCACGAGGAAGCCCAGGGTCCCCATGTTGATCCCCAGGATCGGCTTGGGGTCTTCCATCTTCCGGATGGTCCTGAGGATGGTCCCGTCTCCGCCCACAGAGACGATGAACTCGACGTCCATCTCCTCGATTTTGGTCTCGGGGAAGCCCAGCTTCCTCGCGGTCTCGGGCTCGACCACGATATCCGCCCTGGACCGGAACCTCTTGATGAGGTCGTCGACCATCTTGACGGACTCGGGGTCCCCCCGGCAGACGAAGCCCATCCTAAATTCGGCCACCCCCGATGAGGTCGAGGATCTCCCGATGAAATTGGCCGTTTGAGGCCAGAAACTCGGACTTCTGCCACATGTCTCCGTTGAAGTGGATCCTTTCGCCCCGGTCATCGGTGACCACCCCGCCCGCCTCCTCCACGATGAGACTTCCGGCGGCGACGTCCACCAGGCGGAGACCTCCCCGGAGGTCGACGAAGGCGTCGAGCTTTCCCGAGGCGACGAAGCAGAGCTCCAGGGATGTGGACCCCAGGGTCCTGATCCGACGGACGGTGTTGCCGAGGCCGACTATCCTCTCCGCGTTGGGCCTCTTGGTGTAGGCAGAGACGCTGAAGGTCTGCAGGGTGGGGGTCCCGGATACGGAGATCCGGGATCGATGGCCATCAACCTCGGTCCAGGCCCCCCGGCCCCGCTCTGCGAAGAACTTGACGGCGTGGGCGAGGTCGAAGACGTAGCCGAAGGAGCTGGAGGCACCGCTGATGTAGATCGATACCGAGTAGAAGGGGATGCCGCAGATGGCGTTGAAGGTGCCGTCCAGGGGGTCCAGGTGGAGGAAGTAGATGGGGTTCTTCCCGATCTCCTTTCTTCCCATCTCCTCGGAGAGGATGGCAAAATCGACCCCCGACCTCTCCAGGACCTCGATCACCGCTCCTTCGGCCCGGTCATCGATGCTCTTGGTGGGGGTGCCGTCGGCTCCCATCTGCATCACCCGGCCGCTGTTGGGGTCGCCCACCATCTTCTTTATCGATCTGGAGACCGCCTCCGCGGCGGAGTTGCAGATCGCCAGAAGCCTCTTGCCCTCCTCGGACAGCTCCATCCCGGCCTGTTGGTTCATCGATTGGGTAGAACGACCAGATCTCTTATAAAAGTCCCCCTCCTTCCGGGATGCAGTCTGGATTTCTGATCGACGTTAAATTTAAACGTGATATATGCAACACGCTATCACGTCACAGGTGAAATGCGTTATCAGATCGCGCGTGTCATATGGTATCACCCATCATATGTACAAGAATGTGCAACAATGTAAGACATTCGGCGGAGGAAGGTTATTTGTTCGGATTGCCCTTTGAAACGACTTTCTTGGTCATCGCCGCGCCGGCGTTGATCGCCCTGGTGCTCCTCTTCTGGGCGCTCAGGTGGTGAAGGATTTGGAGTTGAACTTCGAGATGGCGGCGATAGTCGCCGTGTACTTCCTGGGGCTGATGGCCGTAGGGGCCTGGGCCTCCAAGAAGGTGAAGACCTCGGAAGACTACATCCTGGCGGGCCGTAACCTCGGTTTCTGGGTCTTCACCATCCTGATCGTGGCCTGCATCTGCAGCGGGATGACCATCCTGGGGACGAGCGGCCTCGGGTACGTGACCGGGTGGCCGACGATCTGGGAGCAGGTCTTCGTCCCCCTCAGCGCTGCGGTCTGCATCCTCCTCTTCGGGACCAAACTTCACGCCGTGGGGAGGGAGCGGGGGTACCTGACGGTCCAGGACTACTTCTCGGACCGGTTCTACAGCAAGAACGGGATCCGGGGGCTCTCGGCGGTGACGGGGATTCTGGTCTCTCTCATTTACATGGTGGGTCAGTACGTGGCCATCAGCATGGTCCTGAGCTGGCTCTTCGGGATCTCCTACCATACCGCCCTGATCCTCTCGGCCCTGATCGTGACCGCCTACGTGATCATGGGAGGGCTTTACGCCGTGGCCTGGAACAACCTGATCCAGGGGCTGATGCTGATCATCGGGGTGATCATCGTCGCGCCGGCGGTGATCAAGGCTGCCGGGGGGCTGACCCACATCAACACCGTCCTCGCGGGGATCGACCCGAACTTCGTTCAGCCCTGGTATCCGAGCTGGTATCCGGCGGCCGCTGGCCCCTACGCCGGGTACGCCTTTGCCACCCCCATCTTCCTGGTCTCCTTCTTCTTCCTTCTGGCCTTCGGTCTGGCCAGCGCTCCTCACGTCATCAACAACGTATTTGCGGCCCGGGACACCAAGTACTTCAAGTGGGCGCCTCTGGCGGCCTTCTCCATATACGTCGTGGTGATGTACCTGATCAAGATCTCGGGGTTTGCGGGGAGGGTGATGGCCACCCAGGGGCAGATCACCCTGCCCACGGGGGTATCAAACCCCTCCGATTACGCCTTCGTCCTGGGGGCGGAGTACGCCTTCCCCAGCATCATCAGCGTCTTCATCGGGGTGATCGTCCTGGCCGCGGTGATGTCCACCACCGACCGCTTGATGCTGACCATCGGGACCTACTTCGGCTGGGACATCTACAAGAGGTTTCTGAGCCCCGGGGCTCCAGACTCCAAGGTCACCTTCATGAGCCGGGCGGCGGTGGCGGTCTCGGCGGTGCTGACCCTGGCCATGGCCTGGTCCAACCCGCCCGCCCTTCTGGCCTGGCTGATATGGATGGGGATCGGGCTGATGCTCGCCTGCTACGTGGCGCCGCTCTTTGCGGGGCTGTACTGGCGGCGGGCGACCAGAGAGGGGGCCCTCTTCTCCATGGGCCTGGGTCTCGCGGGCGCCG
>Ga0209408_1000134_pt1 | contig 60652 bp, 57 predicted proteins | sample AD_UKC107_MetaG_FD_184422 | JGI IMG/M metagenome (GOLD analysis project Ga0209408, IMG submission 184422) | Active sludge microbial communities of municipal wastewater-treating anaerobic digesters from Hong Kong - AD_UKC107_MetaG (SPAdes)... | ecosystem: Engineered > Bioreactor > Anaerobic >... | reverse complement strand
GAGGGCAGATAATACGCGACTTTGTGGGCTATGGCGATACCTTCGCATAACCTGTCAGTTGATATGCTGACTTTTTTTGAATCGGCGCATCCCAACCACAGCAAGCTGCTGGACATTAATATTAAAATAATTCAATGCTGTTGGATGGCCGCCCAAACCAGGACACTGAGGCGGCGGCGTGAACCATGGCCCTCAAGCTCTACTGTGGGGTGTGCCGCCGCCAGTTTGGCCGACTACCAAAAGCGCGCTTCGGCTCTCTCTTCGAGGCGATTCGAGTTACATAGCATAATTTGGCGTCGTCCAAAAATCATAAATTTTAAGTAGTTTAACGCCCTCTATAAAATGAGGTGGTTTATTATGTCGCCAGTTGTGGTCGGAAAACCAGATAAATGGGAGATAGTGGCTCACGGCCATAGTGGGGAGATAGACGCAAAGTCGACTTCCTACCAGATATTGTACTTCAAATCGAATAGTATGATGATCCCTCCGCCGGAGATGATCATCACGATCGAGAACGACGGTCCCTCAGACTTACAAGTTTGGGTGGATAGGAGTTATACTACCGGTTTGGACCCGCTAGGTGAAACTCCGCCAATCATGCCCGACCTGATTATAAAAAAAGATCAGAGCTCTTCGGTCAGCGCAGTCTTCGTTGTTCTGGTGCGAACTCCAAGTTCGTCAGCCAAGGGCAACTTTGTGATATCCTGGTGCTGTCCGCCATCAGGGTTGTCGCCAGAGGCGCCATCTGGAGGCTAAGGAGGCGGATCGAAATAGCCTTGTCATTTATGAGTGATGGCAATTCTTATCATGTCGGTTTCGTATAACGGCCGTGACCGTTTAAAAGTTGATGCTGGCGATATTTCGATTTTATTCGCCATCGGCTCTCATGCTAGAGTTATATATCCATTCATCATCATCACATCATCGGGCCATCTGAGAACCTCCCGGATCGTGCCGATCAGGCCCGAGATCGTCAAGATTTCAGGTTGACGATCAAATCTCTTTAAAAAATCCGTCAGCACCCACCGCCAGCGTTCATAATTGTTATGAATCTTTCTCAATGTTTCCCAACATTTCTCAAATACCTATAAAACAATTCTTACCATCCCTTCCCTTGTAACCACTTCTTGCCTGCAAGTAATCGATTCATGATCATCAGGCCGATGGATGGGGTTCGAGATCATTATGCCAAGGATTAGAAGAGAGCTATACAACAAGGAGATCTGCGCCTGCTCTATCTTCGGGGCGATGAACCGGGATGGGGAGCGCTTTGGTGCCGCCGGCGTCATGAAGGCGATAGCCAACATGCGCGTCCGAGGCAACGGTCTCGGCGGAGGCTTCGCAGCCTACGGCATATACCCACAGTTCAAAGATTATTATGCCTTCCACCTCATGTTCACAGGAAAGAGCCCGGCGGCGAAGCTGGACGCCAAAAGGGAGCTTGAGGCCTTCCTCTCTTCGAGGTTCGACGTCGTCAGTGACGAGGAGATCCCCACCGACGATGCTGTCAAGCTGAGGGACCCGCCCCTCGTATGGCGCTACTTCGTCCTGCCAAAAGAAGGGGGGGACGACTCCGGCCTCGTCCGCTCGGAAGAGGACTACATCGTCGAACAGATCATGGCGGTGAACGTCGGGATCGATAACGCCTACGTCTTCAGCTCCGGCAAGAACATGGGCTGCTTCAAGGGCGTCGGCTACCCCGAGGAGGTCGGCGAGTACTTCATGCTGGACGAGCTCTACCGGGCCCACACCTGGACCGTCCACGGCCGATTTCCCACCAACACCCAGGCCTGGTGGGGCGGGGCCCATCCCTTCAGCCTCCTGGACACCACCGTCGTCCACAATGGCGAGGTCTCCTCCTACGGCACCAACCGCTGGTACCTGGAGATGTACGGCTACGCCTGCACCCTCCAGACGGACACCGAGGTGATAGCCTACGCCGCCGACCTACTGATGAGAAGGCAAAAATTGCCCATCGAGGTCGTCGCCAAGATCTTGGCTCCGCCGATATGGAACGCCATCGACCGGATGTCTGAGAAGGAGAGGAAGCTTTTGACCACCCTTCGGATGGTCTACGGCCCCCTCCTCATGAACGGTCCCTTCGCCGTCATCATCGGCCAGACGGGACGGATGATCGGCCTCACCGACAGGATCAGGCTCCGGCCCATCACCGCCGCCACGAGAGGGGAGATGTTCTACATCTCCTCAGAGGAAGCGTCGATCAGACTCATCTCACCAGAGCTCGACCGGGTCTGGACCCCCAACGGGGGAGAGCCGGTCGTCGCCGAGCTGAACAGCATGAAAAAGGTTTTGATATGAGATCATTCGTCTTTCCCGAGTTTCAGATCATAAGGGACGAAGAAAAGTGTGGCCAGTGCAGGGCCTGTGAGAGGCATTGCTCCTTCGGCGTCCACACCTACGACCCGGTCGCCGACCGGCTCGTCTCCGACGAGAGGAAGTGCGCCGGGTGCCAGAGGTGCGCCGTCTTCTGCCCCAAGGACGCCATAGTCGTCCAGCCCTCGCCCTCCTACTACCGGCCCAACGCCTCCTGGTCCCGTGAAAAGCTAGAGGACCTCAAGAAGCAGGCGGAGACTGGAGGAGTCCTCCTCACAGGATGTGGCAGCGACAAGCCCTTCCGGATCTACTGGGACCACATCGTCCTCAACGCGTCCCAGGTGACAAACCCCTCCATCGACCCCCTGAGAGAGCCGATGGAGCTGCGGACCTTCTTGGGGAGAAAGCCGGACATGATGGAGATCGACGCCGAGTCCGGGGATGTGGAGATCAAGACGGAGCTCTACCCCAACCTGGTGGTGGAGACCCCCATCCTCTTCTCGGCGATGTCCTACGGGGCCATCAGCTACAACGCCTTCCGATCTCTAGCGACCGCCGCTTGCAGGTCGAAGACCTACTTCAACACCGGCGAGGGCGGCCTCCCCCGGGAGATGAGGGAAAAGTTCGGCAAATGCGCCATCGTCCAGGTGGCATCAGGCCGCTTCGGCATAGACGCCGAGTACCTGAACTGCGCCCAGGCGGTGGAGATCAAGGTGGGCCAGGGGGCCAAGCCCGGCATCGGAGGCCACCTCCCCGGCGAGAAGGTCTCCCTTGCCGTGGCCGAGACGCGGATGATCCCTGCGGGGACCGACGCCATCTCCCCGGCGCCCCACCACGACATCTACTCTATCGAAGACCTGGCCATGCTCATCACCGCTCTGAAGGAGGCGACCAACTACGAGAAGCCGATCTCCGTCAAGATAGCGGCCGTCCACAACTTCGCCGCCATAGCCACGGGTATCGTCCACGCCGGCGCTGACATCATCGCCATCGACGGCCTCCGGGGCGGGACGGGAGCGGCCCCCAAGGCCATCCGGGACAACGTCGGCATCCCCACGGAGCTGGCCATATCCTCCCTCGACCGGAAGCTGCGGAACGAGGGGATCAGGAACCGGTGCTCCATAATCTCCGCGGGCGGGATCCGCTGCAGCGCCGACGTCATCAAGGCGATAGCCCTGGGCGCCGACGCCGTCTACATCGGATCTGCGGCCCTGATCGCCATGGGCTGCACACTATGTCAGAAATGCTACACCGGCAAGTGCAACTGGGGGATATGCACCCAGGACCCCCGCCTCTCCGGGAGGCTGAACGTCGAGATCGCATCCACGAGGCTTAGTAACCTCATATCCGCCTGGTCCCACGAGATCGCCGAGATGCTTGGCGGCATGGGGATCAACGCTCTCGAGAGCCTCCGGGGCAACCGGGACCACCTCCGGGGGATAGGGCTCTACGAGTGGGAGCTGGACGTATTGGGAATCAAAGGTGCTGGAGAGTGAGATAAAAATGGCGAGAGCTGTAATATCCGAACCGGGCATCGTCGGGGCCAAGCAGTATTATCAGAATGTTGATACCCCCTCGATCGATGCAAGCGGCCTCGAGACGAGAGAGCTGAACGGCCAGCTGAGAAAGCTGATGCTCTCGGGAGCAAAGAGGGTCAACATCACGAACGTCTACGGTCAGAGGTATATCGGCACCCGCCTCTACACCCCCGAGCACCTCGAGATGGAGATAGAGATCTTCGGAACCCCCGGCAACGATCTGGCCGCCTTCCTCTACGGCCACCATAAGATAACCGTCCACGGCAACGCCCAGGACGGCGTCGGAAACACCATGGACGACGGTGAGGTGATCGTAGAGGGACGGGCGGGAGACGTCCTGGGATTTTCGATGCGAGGTGGCGAGATCTACGTTCGGGATGGCTGCGGCTATCGAACAGCCCTCCACATGAAGGAGTACGACGGCAAAAGGCCCGTCCTGGTGGTGGGTGGCAGATCCCAGGACTTCCTGGGCGAGTACATGGCGGGCGGAATCGTGATAATCCTGGACCTGGAAGGCCAGACTCACGAGGCCAACTTCATAGGCACCGGCATGCATGGAGGCGTCATCTATCTGCGCGGAAGCGTGGACCGGTCCCAGGTCGGTGACCAGGTGGAGATCTCACCCATCGACGAGGCTGACCGTAAGGTTCTCGACAATTACGTCACAAGGTTCCTGGAACGCTTCCCCGACGTCGAGAAGAGAAAAGATGAGATTTTGAACTCTCAGTTCGTCAAGCTCGCTCCACGGTCGAAGAGGCCTTACAGCAGTCTTTATGCATACTGAAAATGCAGAAGATTCTTGAGAATTGAAGGCCATCAGGGATTAAGATGACAAAAGTGCTTGTTCCAACGATCTGTCCATATTGCGGTGCAGGCTGCGGATTTTTCGTAGCAGTCGAGAAAGAGCGCGCCACCGGGATAGAATACATGCCGGATCATCCTGTCAGCGAGGGAGCTTTATGCTCCAAGGGAAATGCGGCTTTGGAGATCCTCCACCATCAGGAGCGGCTCACCTCACCTCTGAAGAGGAAAGGTGACGGCTGGGCCATGATATCCTGGGATGAGGCCGTCGCTCTGGTGGCAAGAGGTCTGGGTGATGCCATAAAGAAATACGGTCCAGGCAGCATTGCTCTTCTAGCCTCTTCCAAATGCAGCAACGAGGAGAACTACCTGATCGAGAAGCTGGCTCGCCTCCTCGGTTCGCCTCACGTGGACAACTGTGCCCGGCTCTGTCATGCCCCCTCGGTGGTGGGATTGAACCGGACCCTGGGCGCGGCCGGGATGACCAACCCCATACCAGATATCGCCAGCTCCCAGTGCATATTCGTCATAGGATCGAACCTGGCGGAAAATCATCCTGTCATCTCCCGCTGGATTCATCGGGCCAAAGATGCGGGTGCTGTAGTGATCGTGGCCGATCCGCGCATAACACATACCTCATGGATGGCGGACGTTTTCTTGCAGCTCAAGCCTGGAACTGATGTGGCCCTCTTGAACGGCATGGCCCACGTGATAATCAAAGAGGGTCTGATAGATAGAGACTACATCGCCAAGAGGACGCGAGGCTTTGAAGCTCTGGCAGAGTCGGTCAGAGACTTCACCCCGGAGAAGGCAGCCGAGATCACTGGCGTTTCCGCAGGCGACATTGTGCGGGCGGCCCGGGCTTATGCCATATCTCCCGCCTCATCTATCCTCTATTCGATGGGAATCACCCAGCACACCACGGGCACAGACAACGTTCAGGCCGTCTCCAACCTCGCCCTCATCTGCGGGCATCTTGGACGGCCGGGCACTGGTGTCATGCCCCTCCGAGGCCAGAACAACGTCCAGGGGGCCTGCGATATGGGTGCTCTGGCCGAGTTTTATCCCGGTTACAAGAGGGCGGACGATCCCGAGACGATCAAATACTTCTCCTCTGCCTGGGGAGCCGAAGGCCTCCCAACGGGCCCGGGGCTCACAGCGACGGAGATGATAGACGCTGCCGCCTCGGGCGACGTTAAAGCCATGTACATCGTCGGCGAAGATCCGGCCAACTCCGATCCCTCAAGCCGACATGTTCGTGGAGCTCTCGAGGGCCTCGACTTTCTGGTGGTGCAGGACATATTCATGACGGCGACGGCGCAAGCGGCAGATCTCGTTTTGCCGGGGGCGGCTTGGGCGGAGAAGGAAGGAAGCTTCACCAACACCGAACGGCGAGTGCAGTGGAGCTCAAAAGCCATAGATCCTCCGGGTACGGCTCTCTCCGACCTGGAGATCGTCTGCAGAATTGCTCGCTCTTTGGGGCTTGATTTCGATTATCCCGATGCAGCCTCTGTTTTGGAGGAAATAAACAGGACCGTGCCGCAGTACGCCGGCATAACTCGGGAGAGGCTTGACGCTGACGGCCTGATATGGCCCTGCCCAAGTCCCGACCATCCGGGAACTCCCATCCTTCACTCCTCCGGCTTCAAGCTCGCTGAGGGTCGCGCCTCTATCGTGCCCGTCCCTTACCGGCCGCCGGCAGAAGAATCCAGCTGGGATTATCCCTTCGTCCTGACCACGGGACGCGTGGCCGTCCACCACAACGCCGGCTCCATGACCAGAAGAAGCCCCTCTCTCATCAGCCGAGAGCCCGATCTCTATATTGAGATTAACACCGCCGACGCATCGCGGCTGAAGGTGGCCGACGGCGACGAGGTCATCGTGACCACGCCGCGGGGAGAGACCGAAGCTTTTGCCCGCCTCACGGATAGGGTGAAAAAAGGGGTCGTGTTCATGCCGTTCCACTTCCCAGGAACAAATATCCTAACCACAGAGGCCACGGACCCCGAAGCCAGGATACCTGAGTTCAAGGTTTCGGCCTGCAAGATCTCCCGGAGGGATTAAATGCCCGTTTACGTCGACATAAGCAGATGCATCGGCTGTCGCTCCTGTGAGGTGGCGTGCCAGCGCGTCCACGGCGGCAGCGGACATATCAATGTACATTTCGTTGGAGATTTTGCCTCGGTCCCCATATTCTGCCACCACTGCGAGGAGGCCTCCTGCACCATCGCCTGCTTCTCCGGGGCTCTCTACAAAGATGGAGATAGGACGGCCTTCGATGTTGAAAAGTGCACCGGCTGCGGCCTGTGTCAGCTGGCCTGCCCCTATGGAGTGGTTTGGACCGACAAGATCGCTCACAAATGCGATCTCTGCGAGGGGCGCGATGAGCCGGCCTGCGTCACCACCTGCCCGGCCAATGCTCTAACAACCGATTATGAGCTGGCGTCTCGGCGGGCGCGGGCCCGAGCGGCTCGGGCTGCTGCCCAGGGAGGTAGAAGATGATCAGAGTTGATGGCAGCCTCTGTATAGGCTGCAAGTCCTGCTCCAACGTCTGTCCCAGCCAGAACATCGTCCGCACCGAGACTGATAAGACGCGGTCCATCCATTGGAAGAGGTGCAGGGAGGAGTGCGATCTGTGCGTGGAGTTCTGCCCCGCTAAAGCTCTGACCCTGGTTCCCTTCGACGAATCTGTGCCGGAGCCCGAGGTCTCCTTCGACCTGGTGGCCTGCAAGATCTGTGGGTCACGGTACGCCACAGAGCCGATGCTCAAAAGGATCGAGGCGGCTCTTCCCGCCGATTCGCAGAAGGACTCCGAGGGGCTCGAATGGATCCGGGTCTGCCCGGTCTGTCGGCGCAACATCGAGGCTGAGAGGGCTGCCCGAGAGATGGTGCTGGGAAGGTGCAGGAAGTGTCCGTGAGAGGGCGTTGAAAATCTTTGCAGAAGGTGTTGGCATTACCGAAGAACGAATTCCGTCTGTTTGCCCTTATTGCGCTGTAGGCTGCGGGTTTTACCTGGTGGTGGAGAAGGGACGTGCCACGAGCATGGAGTACATGCCCGAGCATCCGACAGGAGAGGGGGGCCTCTGCCCCAAGGGCAACGCCGTCCTCGAAGTCCTCAACCACGAGGAGAGGCTGCGATACCCTCTCAGAAGGAGCGGAGACGAGTGGATCAGAATCTCATGGGAGGAGGCCCTGGAGCTGGTGGCAAAGGGGCTGGGAAAGGCCGTTGAGGATCACGGGGGCCGATCTCTGGGATTTCTCGCGTCATCGAGGTGCAACAACGAGGAGAACTACGCTCTGCAGAAGATGGCTCGGCTCCTGGGATCGTCCAACGTGGACAACTGCGCCCGTCTATGCCACTCGCCCACGGTGATGGGGCTCGGCGGATCTCTGGGCACGGGGGCCATGACCAACAACATCAGGGATCTGGCAAATGCCAGGTGCATCCTGGCGATAGGAACAAATCTGGCCGAGGCCCACCCCGTGGTCTCCAGGTGGGTCCACAAGGCGAAGGACAATGGTGCCAAGATCATAGTCGTGGACCCGAGGATCACCCATACATCCTGGATGGCAGATCTCCATCTGAGACTCAAGCCCGGAACAGACATCGATCTTCTCAAGGGAATGATGAAGGTGATGATAGATGAAGGGTCGATAGACGAGAAGTTCATAGCTGAGAGGACGAAGGGCTTTGAAGATCTCAAGAAAAGTCTGGAAGGGTTCACCATAGAGAAGGCTGCAGAGCTGACGGGCGTTCCGGCCGAGGAGATCATCGAGGCCGCCCGGATCTACTCTCGATCTGAAGCCTCTGCCCTCCTCTACTCCATGGGCATAACTCAACACATCTGCGGCACCGATAACGTCAGGACCTGTGCCGACCTGGCCCTGATCTCTGGCCAGATAGGAAGGCCCGGAGCCGGCATTTGGCCCATGAGAGGGCAGAACAACGTCCAGGGCGCCTGCGACATGGGCGCCATGGCCGAGTTTTACCCCGGGTACAAGAGGGTCTCCGATTCGTCGTCTCTCGATTTCTTCAAGACCGCCTGGAGGGCGCCGAGCCTTCCCGATGGACCGGGCATGACCTCCACGGAGATGATGGACGCAGCCCTAGAAGGGCAGATCAGGGCGATGTACATAATAGGAGAAGACCCCGTGATCTGTGATCCGAACACCTCCAAGACGCGAGCAGCTCTGGAAAGCCTCGATTTTCTGGTGGTCCAGGAGATATTCCTGACGGCTACAGCCAAGCTCGCCGACGTCGTCCTGCCAGCCGCTGCCTGGGCTGAGAAGGATGGCAGCTACACTTCCATGGAAAGAAGGGTCCAGTGGATAGACAAGGCCGTGCCCGCTCCCGAAGAGGCAAAAGAGGGCCTTTTGATAATCTGCGAGATCGCCAAACGACTTGGGCTGGATCTCAACTACACCTCCGCCTCAGAGGTCCTAGAGGAGATCAACAGGCTGGTGCCAGCCTACAAAGGAGCCACTAGGTCGAGGATATCCAAGCCCGGCGGCGTGGCATGGCCGTGCCCGGCAGAGGACCATCCAGGAACGGAGATCCTTCACCTTGAAAGGTTCTCCACGCCGGACGGCAGGGCCAATCTGGCCGTTGTCGATAACGTTCCCCCAGCAGAGGAGACCTGTCCTGAGTACCCCATCCTCCTAACCACGGGCAGGATAGTCGTCCACTACAATGGCGGCTCCATGACTCGGAGGAGCCCGTCCCTCATGGAAAGGGACCCCGAGCTGTACGTGGAGGTGAACCCCGAGGACGCGTCCAGCCTGAATATCATTGACGGCAGCATGGTGGTGGTCTCGACCCTCAGGGGAGAGGTCAGGGCTAGGGCGAGGCTTACGAACGCGGTAAAGCCGGGGATGGTCTTCATGCCCTTCCACTATTACGGGGCGAACCTGATAACCTCCGACGCCAGGGACCCCGTATCCAAGATACCGGAGTACAAGGCGGCCGCCTGTAATATAGTGCCCGCAGAATAGTGTTGGCGAACTCGGAAGCGCAATATAGCACGAAGAGCTCGAAGTATTCGAAATATCCTGTTGGCACTTACGGCTTTGATGACGGTCCCCACGTCGTCGATCCGCTCAGAAAACTCGAAAAGGTATATACGGGGTCGGGTGGCATAGGGCTCCGGTGCTTTGAAACATACGAATTCACGTTATCGGGTGAATGAGATTTGACGATTGCAGTTGTCGATTATGGGGTGGGAAACCTCTTCAGCATATACAACGCCCTGGAGCGGATCGAGGCTCAGCCTGAGCTGGTGACCGAGCCGGAAGGGCTGGCGGGATACGAGGGGGTCGTCGTTCCAGGGGTCGGCTCCTTCGGGAGGTGTATGAGGCGCCTATCTCGGTTCGAGGGCGTCCTCTCCGAGGCTCTGGACGAGGGAACGCCGATCTTGGGGATATGCGTCGGGATGCAGGTCCTCTTCGATAGGAGCGAGGAGAGCCCTGAGGAGGGGCTCGGATGGATATCTGGCGACGTAATCCGCCTCCCAAACTCGGTCTTGGTTCCCCAGATGGGATGGAACACCCTTTCTATAAAAAAGGAGGTCGAGATCCTGGAGGGGATCGGCGAGGAGGACTTCTTCTATTTCGTCCACTCCTACCACTGCGTTCCAAAAGATAGATCAGTCCTGGCCGCCACCACCGATTACGGCCTCGAACTCGCGGCGGCGGTATCGAGAGATAACCTCTTTGCGGTCCAGTTCCACCCCGAAAAGTCGGGACAGAAAGGGCTCAAAATTCTAGAGAACTTTGTGAGGCTCGCGAGATGTTAGCACGAAGGATAATACCCTGCCTTGACTGCGACCTGGCCGTCCCCCAGGGAAGGGTCGTCAAGGGCATCGAGTTCAAACAGATCAGGTACGCCGGAGTCCCCTGGGAGCTTGCCACTCGGTACTACGAGGAGGGCGCCGACGAGATAACATTTCTTGACATCACCGCCTCATCCGATCGGCGGGATACGATGTTCAATGTCATCAGGACCACCGCCAAGAACGTCTTCGTGCCCCTCGCCGTCGGCGGCGGGATCAAAAGCGTCGACGATGTGAGGTCCGTCTTTAAGGCCGGAGCCGACAAGGTCACCGTCAACACTACGGCCCTGAAGAGGCCCGAGATCATCACCGAGATCGCCGACGAGTACGGAAGCCAGGCCTGCGTCGTCGCCATAGATGCTAAGCGCAGGGACGCCCCCGGCGAGGATAGGATATCAATTCCAACGCCCCAGGGCGACTCGTGGTTTGAGTGCTCCTTCTACGGCGGAAGGGAGTTCACGGGCGTCGATGCCATCGCCTGGGCGATGAAAGCAGAAGAGCTCGGAGCTGGCGAGATCCTCCTCACCAGCATGGATCGGGACGGAACCTACGACGGGTTCGACCTGCCCCTCACCGACGCCATCTGCAAACGGGTGAGGATCCCGGTGATAGCCTCGGGAGGGTGCGGCAACGCCGAGCATATATTTGAGGTCTTCTCGAAGACCGGGGCGTCGGCCGCCCTCGCTGCCAGCATATTCCACTACAACGAGTGGGGGGTTGACGAGGTAAAAAGTTATCTCGCCGAGAAAGGGATTCACGTCAGAATTTGATGTGGGTGCCTGAACTTTTGGCCCGGGGTCTGGAGGCGGACTGGCCCAGCCCTCCATTAATCCCCTCTTTCAGCACGAAGCCAGAGCGATACCGTCAGGTTTATAGACACCGGATCGTTCTAACCACGGAGAGATTAGAGGTGTCAAATTGATCTCGCTGACTAAAGCACCCTGCAACCTGGTCCTGGAGATAAAATCCTTCGCTGACAGCTTTGGCTGGACGAAGAGGTTGGAATCGATGGGAATAAGAAAAGGGCAGAGGGTTCGCAAGATCGCATGTCAGCCTTTCGGAGGGCCTGTGGTGATCGAGATCGGCGGATGTTGTGTATCCATGGGAAGGGGGATCGCCTCCAAGATCGACGTAGAGGTGGTCTCTGAGGCAGCCCCCAAAAAAGAGACGGCTTCCGATCCTGCGAGATAAACTTTCAGAAGGCCTCAAAAGGACCTGAAGATTTCAGCCCGAGATCAGCTCTTTAAGCTTCTGTATGCTCTCCATCGTCTGGGCCGACTCTTGTTGCTTCTCTTCTTCGAAATGCTTTATAATCTCGTCGATGGGGGTCAGAAGTGAGTAGACCTTCATCGGCCGGCCTTTGCCACCTCTCCTGACCTCCTTCTCGCTCACCCAGTCGTTATCGCGCAGCGCGCGCATCGCTATGCTCACCTCAGGCTGCCTGAGGTTGGATCCCATCTCGATATCCCGCGAGGATGCCTCGTCCACGTTGGCCAGGTACGTTATGAGGATGGCCACGTTCCTCTGTACGCCCAGACTTCTGAGGGTCTCCGCGAACTCGAGATCTTTATCGTCCAGCACCTTCACCGTGCTCTCCTTCATCATTATCACCGGGGCATTTTTTTAAATTTTGGTCTTACAAAAACTTAATCATATAAATAATTTATTTCGACGGGCAGAACATTAATCATAAAATGGCCAAGTCTGAGGGGTGATCGGCCGTCACCGCCGTCTTTTTGATTGCAGGAGGAGTATCAGAATCTTGCAGCCCAACCTGGCACGATGGTGACGCTGTGAAGATCTCAGAGGGGCGAGATTGCTGGCTATCGCGCTTCATGATCGCGAAGGGAAAATTGTTCGAGGGGTGGTCGCGGTCCACGGGCGGAGAAGCCCTTCCCACCGTTCGCAGCTGCCCTTCACGCCCTAAGATATCTTTTCGGTCCTTTTCTTCTCAAGCTGCAGCTCCTTCAACCTGGATCGAAGGGCGCTCAGGCTCACCTTGTGGACCATCGAAGCGGCAACGAGATCGCCATACCCCTCCGAGGCTTCTTCCAGCAGCGAGTCCAGACGTTTTCTTTTTGCTGGATTCGTATCCAACTCCATATCAGCCACGTTCACACCTTTCAGTTGAATATTTTATTTATAGTATATATGACTTTTGAAAGCTGACGAGAAGATGCCACAAAAATATCCAGAAACAGATGCTAACTGGAAAGTTTTGCAGGGCTCAGATGTCGACCCTGCTTTCCTTCCCACCGTCATCGCGAAGATCGCCCTGACGGCAAAACAGACCGATTGAGATCTGATCGATCCGATCAGTATCGTCTCGGAGGTCTTGCGGGCCTGTGCTTCTGATAACATTCGCTGCAGTATACCGGCCTCGATCCGTCGGGCTTGAAGGGAACCTTCGTCTCCTTTCCACAATCCGCACAGACCGCGTCGTGCATCTCTCTGGGGCCTCTGTCGAAGCCGCCTCTACGTCCACGTCTCTCGTCCATTATATTCACGTACCTTTTTTGGTCTTCGATTCCGAAGAACCGACGGAGCTAGCGAGATCCCCAAAGAGGTCATCTGCGCAAGCTGAAGTAGGTGCTCCCGCCATGAAGATATACCTGTTGGTGGGTGGGAAAAACACCTTGCATCCAATAGATCCTTCGCCCAAAACTCCCTTTATCCGTAAGCTCATGTTCTATTTTTCTATCAACCTTCAGGCACTACATGTCGTTCATGTCCTTGATTTCCTGCGAATATTCTAAATAGCCCGTCCACCTCGGGAGAACCGGGACCATGTCACCGAGATTTGCCGCCACCTTGATCTTTGCATCGATCCTCTCAGCTCTCCTGGCGGGCTGTATCGAGGACGCTCCCGAAGGCCAAAAGGTACCAGTCTACGGCTATCGGGTGGTGGCGGTCTACACCCACGACCCTGAGGCCTTCACCCAGGGGCTCGCTTACAGGGACGGCATTCTTTATGAGGGGACCGGCCTTTATTGGGGGTCGAAGCTCTGCGAGACGAGGCTGGAGACGGGGGAGGTTGTGAGATCTCGGAACTTGCCGCCCCAGCTCTTCGGCGAGGGGATAGTCCTCTGGGAAGATCGGCTGGTTCAGCTCACGTGGCGATCCGGGATAGGTCTCGTATGGGATCTCGAAAACCTCACCGTAGTCAAAACCTTCTCCTATTCGACGGAGGGGTGGGGGATCGCCAGCGACGGCCGAAGCCTGATAATGAGCGACGGCACCTCTGAACTTCGGTTCCTGGACCCTGAGACCTTCGAGGTGAAAGGGGGGGTAGAGGTCGTAGCCGAAGGTCAGCCCCTCCAAAGTCTCAACGAGCTCGAGTACGTTGATGGGCTCATCTACGCCAACGTCTGGAAGACCGACATGATAGCCATCATCTCTCCGGAGACGGGGGAGGTGGTGGGGTGGATCGACCTCTCAGGCCTCTTGACCGAGGAGGAGCGGCTGCGGGCGGACGTTCTGAACGGGATCGCCTACGATCCCGAGAGCGGTCATCTCCTGGTGACGGGAAAGCTCTGGCCCAAGATCTTCCAGATCGAGGTTGTAGCCTCGGAATGATCGGAACCATTCAGGATGATAAATGGGCCGAGGGTGATATTGTTAAGGTAATTTTAATACCGAGTAGTTGTATTCTAAAATCAGAGGTTTAAATATGCTAAAAGATCGCACTCATAAACTCGCTGCGAGTGCCTGGCTCGTGGTGACCATCTTCCTGTCGGCGGGCCTCGTCCAGGCTGCCGACGTATCTGATGACCTCAATACGAGCATCGGGGTCGCCGTCGAGGCTGCAGAGAACGCCTCCCAGGAATCGAACGCCTTCGCCGTGGCAGAAACGGGAAACGACACCGAAGTCCTCGCACAAACCGCAAATGATGCCGTCGCAACCGAAACGGTAACCGCAATCGAATCCGTCACAGCGGTGGAAGTTTTGGCCCTCATAGAGACTGCAAACGAAACGGAAGGCTATGCCGCGGAGATCGCGCCTGAAAAGGTCGAAGAGGGAGCCGGAGAGATCATTGCCACCGTCTGTCTCAACGGCTGCAACTACACCACCATCCAGGCCGCCATCGAGGCCGCCGAGGACGGCGAGGTCGTGGAGGTGGAGAGCGGGACCTACAACGAGAACGTTGTCGTGGATAAATCGATCACCCTCCGAGGAGTCGACACCGGCGAGGGAGTTCCCGTGGTGAACGCCAGGGGCAACGGCAGCGCCGTGATCCTCAAAGCTGACGGGATCGTTCTTGAGGGGCTTTACATCACCAACGCTGGTTCTTACCCCAGCGCTGGGATCGAGGTAGTATCCAACGACAACCTGATCGCCGGACTTGGGGTCTGGAACAGCGAATGGGTGGGGATCTACCTCAAGGGCTGCACCAACACCACCATCTCCGAGAGCATCTCCTCAAACAACGGGAACGATGGCATTCTGGCATTCAGAGCCCCCGGAAACTTCGTCAAAGATAACGTGGTGAGCAACAACGGCGACGACGGGATTCAGCTCCTGAACAGCGACAACGTCCGGGTCGAAAGCAACGTCGTCGTCAACAACACCGACGTGGGGATCTTCCTGGACACCTCCCAAAACATCGTCGTAGTCGGAAATACCCTCAGCTACAACAACAAAGGTATCGGGCTCAAGAACTCCGGAATCGACAGGGTCGGTCCCAACAGATTCCTTAACAACACCCAAGAGCTTGAAGTGGCCTAGATCCGATCTTTGGATCTCCGGCCAATGCACCCTTTTTTGATGACACAGTCCTTGGAAGATGGTCCAACCCGATATGCAGAAATCTAAATGGGTCGGAGGGGCGGACGCCAATTTCCTTCGAAACCGATTTAACCCAAGGACGCCACACATCTCGGCGACATGCTAGATTATTCCGTCAATCAGTTCTTAGAACTCGCAAAGACTCCGAAGATCGACATCGAGGTCTGCGACGTCACCCTGAGAGACGGTGAGCAGATGCCCGGCGTCGTCTTCAGGCCCGACGAGAAGCTGGACATCGCCATCAAGCTGAACGAGGTGGGTGTGGAGATCATAGAGGCCGGGTTTCCCGTCGTCTCGGAGGCGGAGAAGAGGGCGGTCCAGGACGTCTCCAACCTCGGCCTCGACTCGAAGATCTCGGTCCTCTCTCGGTCCGTTCCCAAAGACGTGGATGCGGCCCTGGACTGCGACGTGGACATGGTCAGCGTCTTCATAGCCACCTCTGACCTCCACCTGAAACACAAGCTTCACATGACCTGCGACCAGGCCGTCAAATGCGCCTTCGAGACTGTAGAGTACGCCAAAGACCACGGTCTCATCGTTCGGTTCTCAGCAGAGGACGCCACCCGCACCGACTTTGAGCTTCTGAAGCGGCTCTACAAAAAGGCGGAAGAGTACGGGGCCGATTACGTCAGCATCGCAGATACCGTGGGGATCATGAACCCCAGGACCACCTACTACCTGGTCAGCGAGATCAAAAAGGAGATCAACATCCCGATATGCATGCACTGTCACGACGACCTGGGGATGGCTCTCGCCAACACCCTGGCGGCGGCGGAGGCCGGGGCAAAACAGCTCCACACCACCGTCAACGGGATAGGAGAGAGGAGCGGGAACACCCCCCTCGAGGAGCTGATGGTGGCTCTCAGGGTCCATTACGGCGTCAACCGGTACGACACCACAAAGCTCACCCCCCTCTCAAAGCTCGTCCAGAGCTACTCTGGGGTGATGATGCCTAAGAACAAGGCTGTCGTCGGCGAGAACGCCTTCGCCCACGAGTCGGGGATCCATGTGGCCGCGGTCCTGGAAGAGCCCCGGACCTACGAGCTTTACTCTCCAGAGATGGTGGGGTCGGCAAGGCGGATCATCATCGGAAAGCACACAGGAGCTCGGGCCCTCAAGTACATCACTCAGAAGATGGGCTACGACCTCAAAAGGGACGAGATATGCCTTCTCGCTGAGAAGGTTAAGAGGTGCAGCGAGTTCAAGCGGCCCATATCCTGCGACGAGCTTCGAAAGCTGATCCACGACCTGGACATAGAGATAATCTACCCCGACCTCTGAGAAGGTGAACGAAGGCTGGAGGAGGCGGCCTCGCGCCCCAGAGGGCAGAGGCAGTATCGCCTCTGCAGGGGCGATCCGGGAGCGATCTATTTTTGTGGAGGGTGCCTCCCTCGTAGACCGAGCCGTGGGCTCCATGGCCTTGGCTCCCCGTCGGGGCGATATCAGGAGGAAGATTTCAGCCCTGTCACGCCCTTTCATAAAAGTCTTTAATAACATTGGATGCTGAAGCCTGTTGATCAGAGGTTTGGGGAACTGAGGCAACCACCATTCTAAAATAGATGGCAAAGGCTTCCTCAAAGGGCTGGACCGATCAGCACCATAATGAGGTGGAGGAGGCGCATGTGAGGATCAAAGTGTTTCTCAAGGTCTTCGGCACTCTGCTGAAGCTGCTGGGGGCGTTTATGCTCATCCCCGCCGGCGTATCTCTCCTCTACGGTGAGGTCGAGGGGGTGATAGCCTTCGTGATCCCAGCCCTCTTCACCCTTTTCATAGGGCTTGCCATGGAGCTTCTGGGAGACGAGCAGGTTCTCTCCAACAAGGAGGGGTTCGCCCTGGTAGCCTTTGGATGGTTGGGGGCGGCGGCTACGGGGGCCCTACCGTACATATTTTTGGGCCTCAGCCCGATAGATGCCCTCTTCGAGTCGATGTCCGGCTTCACGACGACGGGCGCCACCATCCTCGCCGAGGGTGGAGCCGACGGCCTCTGGATCATAAACGCCACCGTCGCCAGTCAGAGCCTCGCGGCTACCCTCGCCCAGATAGCCTTCAATAACGGCACCATAAGCGCCGCCGTCAGCTCAGCTAACCTCACGGCCTCGAACATATCGTCCCTCAACGACACCATACTAAACGCCACCCTAAACAGCACCCTCCTCGGAGGCGAGACGAGCGCGGCCCAACTCACCTCGACGCTGAGCGGGCCGAGGGATACGTACCGCGGCCTTCTCTTCTGGAGGTGCTTCACCCAGTGGCTTGGCGGGATGGGGATCATCGTTCTATTCATAGCGATCCTGCCGAACCTCGGCGTCGCGGGCCGCCAGCTCTTCAAGGCCGAGGTCCCGGGGCCGACTGAAGATCTGATAAGGCCCCGGATCAAGGAGACGGCCAAGATCCTCTGGGGCGTCTACATGGTCCTCACGGCGGCTGAGTTCCTCCTTCTGATGTTCGCAAAGATGCCAGCGTACGACGCCGTATGCAACACCTTCTCGACGGTGTCGACCGGCGGCTTCTCCCCAAGGGTAGACAGCATCGCCCACTATAGCGCCCTCGACTTCAACGGCCCCCTCATCGAGGTGGTGGTGATTGTCTTCATGTTCCTCTCAGGGGCGAACTTCGCTCTCCACTATCGGTCGATGTACGTCAACCGAAAGAGCCTGACGAGGGATCCCGAGTTCAAGTTCTACTCTCTTCTCGTCCTCCTCTCCATCGTCGTCGCCCTCCTCATCGGCGGGGTTGAGAGCAGCTTCTCGGGAGATTGGCCAGATCTCGAAGGGCTCGCGCTGGCGAGCCTCTATCTCAGGACCGCCGCCTTCCAGGTGGTCTCGATCATCACCACCACGGGCTTTGCCACCGCCGACTACGACCTCTGGTCCGGCCCTGCAAAGCTTATCTTGTTCATGCTAATGTTCACCGGCGCCTGCGCAGGGTCGACGGCGGGAGGGATAAAGCTCGTCCGGATCCTCCTCACCATGAAGTACGGCCGGCGCGAGCTATTCCAAGCCCTCCACCCGAAGGCCGTGATGGCGGTGAAGCTGAAGGGAAGCCCAGTAAAGGAGGACGTTCTTCACTCTATCCTGATATTCATCGCCATGTACATCCTGATCTTCGCCGCGGCCACCGTGATCTTCGCCTCAGTCTGTCCTCTTGCAGAGGAGGGGAGAACGCCTGAGGAGATCGTATGCTTCGTCTCTGAAGATGCTGCGGGCGGCCAGAAGGTCGTCTGCTTTGGGGCGGAGGGCTGGAGCGGGGCCGAGGAGGTCTTAGGCCTCACCCCCAAGGAGGGGGGAAACGTCGCATGTTTCGTCACCCCTGAGAACGCCACAAAGAGGATAGAGGTGGACAGAAGGCCCCTCAACATCTCAGAGGTCTATTCGAAGACCGGGGAGATCGTCTTTTTCAGGTCCGGCGACTGCAGCAAGATCGACATGGTCAGCGCCGCCTCTGCCGTGGCCACGACTCTGGGAAACGTCGGCCCCGGTTTCAACCGTTTCGGCCCGACGGACAACTACTCGGAGGTTCCAGGGCTGGGCAAGCTGGTTCTGATCGTCTGCATGTGGATAGGGAGGCTGGAGATCCTGACGGTTCTGGTGTTGCTGATACCCGACTTCTGGAAGAATTGAGACGATTCGATGGAACGCGTTTGACGAAGTGCGGTGAAGGAAGTTGAGACCGGAGATGAGGGTGGTCACCCTCAGCGAAAACTCGGCGGGGCTGAGAAGGGAGGTCCTGGCAGAGCACGGCTTTTCTGCTTACGTGGAGTTCGGAGACTTCAGGCTGATATTCGATGCGGGCCAGACCACCACCTGTGTCCACAACGCCGAGGTTCTGGGGATCGACCTTGTGGGCGTTCCGATCGCCCTCAGCCACGGCCACTACGACCACACCGGAGGCCTAGCGCGCCTTCTCGAAAAGACCGGCCCAGTTAAGGTTTACGCCCATCCCGAAGTCTTCGTCTCCCGCTACTCTCGGAGGGGCGGCGCCCTGAGACAGATCGGGACCCCTTTCAGAAACGAGGGGCTGGAGGATATGGGCGCCAAATTCGATCTGTCGAGGAGGGAGCGAGAGATCTTCCCCGGCCTCTGGCTGACGGGAGAGGTCCCGAGGATCGTCGAGTTCGAGGGGGCGGACGAGGATCTCGTCGTCCTCTCGGAGAAGGGCGAGATCGGAGTCGATCCCCTCCTCGACGACCAGGCCCTCGTCCTGGTCCTTGAAAGGGGGCTATTCGTCCTCCTGGGGTGCGCCCACTCGGGGATGATAAACACCCTGGAACACGCGAGAAAGGTGACGGGCGTTGAAACGATCCTGGGCGTCGCCGGGGGGACCCATCTCGGCTTCGGAGGAGAGGATAAGCTCCCAAAGACGATCGAGGCGCTCCGGAGCCTCGACATAGAGATCCTGGCCCCGTCCCATTGCACCGGCTTTGCCGCCGCCTCGGCTCTGGCGGCGGAGTTTCCGGACCGGTTCGTCTTAAACAGCGTCGGGACGGAGATAGTGCTCTAAAGGCCCTCTCGCTCGGCGAAATGAAAAGGGCTGATCGTCGTCCGGAGCTGATCGGCATCAAAAGACGGCATCGAAAGATCAGGGGGATGAGTCGTATCGCGGGCAGATCCCCTTTGCCACCACCAGGGAGACGCCGGGCCTTTTAAGCTCACAAGCCAGAACCTCCTCGATCGCGTCCCGGTCAGCGGGAAGGTCGATGGTCCGCAAGGAGGGGACGACCGCCTCCAGGATGGTGGTGATGTCGGGAACGGGCTGGCCCCCGGTCATCGCCGCCACCCCGTTATCGAGGAGGACGACCAGGACCTCTCTATCGTTATTCACGGCGTCGATGAGCCCCAAAAGGCCCGAGTGGGCGAGGGCGTAATCGCCGATGAGGGCGACCCCCTTCTTCCCGAATCCCGAGGCTACCCCCACCGAGGATCCGAGGCCGTAAACGACGTCCACCGCCACCAGGGGTGGCCGGACGGCCCTGATGCTGCAGCCGGCGTCTCCCGCTACCGGGACGTCCAGGTCTCGGACCGCCTCGTAGACCGGCCGGTACGGGCAGTCGTCACAGACGTTTTTGGATTCGAGCCGATCTATAAACCTCTGGGGAGATGGGCCTGGCCCTGGCTCAGCGCCGTATTCGATCAGCTCCAGAGCCTTTTCCAGATCCTCAGCCCCCATCCTCCCCCAGGGGAGGTGGCCGGTCATCTTTCCGAAGACGTTTCCGCAGACCTGGAGCCTGGCCTCGATGAAGGGGGTAGGCTCCTCCGCGACGAGGATTCTCTTGTGGACTTGAGCGAACGCCCGGATCGCGTCCCAGGGGAGGGGGTGGGAATAGCCCGCCACCAGCAGGGGAAGTTTCTTCTCCAGGTTCAGGGCGAGGGTTGCGGGCCTCCCCGAAGCTATGATCCCGATATCCCCATCTCCGTCCCTCAGGAGGTTGAGGGAGGAACTGGCCGAGGCGGAGGTCAATAGCGGCAGGACCTCGCCCCTGTACCTCTGGTGGCGCCCCTTCGATGTCAGGTCCCAGATCGAGCGGTCGAAGGTCCCGGATCTGCCCTCGCTCTTTTTCCCGGCCATCTCCCTTTCCCCTTCTTTTGCGAAGGCCGGTGCAGACCCTCCCGCCTCCGCGAACTCGAAGGTGGTCCTGATCATCGCCGGGGCCCTGATCCTCTCGGAGAGGAGGAAGGCCTCAGAGAGGGCCTGGCGGAGAAGGTCGGGGCCCGAGGGGTCGAGGACGGGGATCTCACAGAGAGGTCCATAGTTTCTCACGTCCATCTCCGCCTGGGACCCTTTCGGTCCCACGTCCTCGCCCGCCAGGACCACGAGCCCAGCCCCGATGGCGTGGGTCGGGGATATCGAGAGGGGGTCGGCGAGAAGGTTCACCCCCAGATGCTTCACCAGGACTATCGATCTTCTTCCGGTGACTGAGGCCCCCAGGGCCACCTCCATCGCGACCTTCTCGTTAGTCGCCATCGAGGCCTCTTCTCCCAGGGCCGGGATGGCGTCAGTTATCGGGTAGCCCGGAACGTAGATTCTGATATCCACCTTCAGGTCAGAGAGGGCATCTCGCAACTCGTCAGCACCGGTCGGCCCGCCTCTCACAAAACCGCCTCTTCAGATCTCGGGCCTCACCGACCCGAGGGGCTTTGCGCAGTAGGGGATCGCAGCCAACGCCCCTATCAGACCCTGGCCGGCCAGGACGACCTCGGTGCCGGTCTTCTCCGCCGTCTCGACCGCCAGGTCGAAAGGTATCCGCTCGGTCCTGCAGAGGTGGGAGTAGTCCATCAGGGGCGATGGGTCAAACCCCCGATAGACTGCCATGCCGGTGTTCTCGGATACGCTGTACCGCTCCAGGAGGTCTTTGAAGTCCGCCAGCATCCCATCGGCCTTCCCCGGAAGGGCGGCGAACTCCACCACCGTCGATACGCAGTTCTGGGTTTTGGTGGGGACGGGAAATAGCTGGACGAGGGCGTGGGAGACGTACCTCGCCTCGGGCCTGTCCACCGCAAGGGAGATGTTGTGGACGAGCGACCACGTCGCCCCCTCGGTCTTGGAGTCGGTATCGTCGACCCCGACGATGATCCTCTCCCTCCGCGGAAGGACGATCGTCCCTCTTCCCACCTTGCCGCCGCCCGACTCCGAGACGGTGGACCTGAGGACGTCGCCGGCCCTCGACCGCGAGACCGTCGCCCCGACCCCGCCGCCCCCGAGGCCGGCATAGGTTATCTCCACCTCGTCGCCATTGACCAACACCGACTCAAAGCCCGCCGACCTCTTGGAGGAGGCAAGGTCGAGGTCCGCCTTTCCGGACCTCACCAGGTACCGAAACCACTCCCCCAGGGATCGGGAGCTGATGACGAGAGGACCCTTCGAGTAATGGTGGAGGGACCAGGCCCCCCCACCGTAGCAGGAGGACCGCTCCAGGATCTCCACCGTCCCGTCGTCGGGGCTGGTGACGGCGTGAATCTGCTTGTACACGACAGCATAGGGATCGTCAAGAGTTAGCACGCATGAACACCTCGTGAACGCATGTAGATCATCCGCTTTCAGGTTATGGATTTCGCCTCAGATCGTCCGGCTTTCTGGGCCATTTCGCCCTCTTCTGACTTCATGTACTCCCTCAGAACGACGGTGGCGTAAGAGCCCGCTGGAAGGTCGAATTTCAGGAGTGCCGATCCCCCCACCTCCACCCTCACGACGGGGTCGACCCTTAGGAGGGCGGGCCTTCTGGTGCCGGGGGACCCCAGGTCCGGGTTCGCATCCACCCGGAAGTCGGAGTGGCTCACCCTCTCCCCGTCCAGGACCGACCTCTCAATCTCGCCCGGCGTTCCCTCCGCAAACTCCGATCGATACCCGAATAGTGGCAGGGTCACGAAGGCCCTTCCCCTCTCGGCGAGCCTGTTGACCGCACCGCGGTTCGTTTCGTCGACGGCCTGGAGCTTGTTGGGGTCGGGGAGGCCGTCTTTCGAGAAGCAGACGACGTCCCCCTCCACCGCCCGGTCGAGGGGGAGGCCGGACCTCATCCTCTCTGAGAGGATTTTGTTGAATAGGAGGGACTGGTAGGCGTGGACGAAGAGCCTCTTGAGGTTTGTTGCCAGAACATCGAAGGAGTGGGCCCAGTCGCCTTCTTCCACCAATCGGCTCATCATCGCCCTCTCGTAGCGGAGGCGGAGAGGATACTCCTGGAGGGCCCTCGCGAAATCCCTTCCCTCGAGGAGGTTCGATCTCGCGAGCCTCGTCGTCTCGGGCTCGCCGGGGAAGGGGTGGGCGAGGTAGGTGAGTACCGCCCTCTCGGGGTCGCCTCTCACCAGGGCCTCGCCGACGAGGTGGGTCACGGGCCTCACCTCGCCGAACCTCTGGACCCCGAAGTAGTTGGGAAGGCCGCCTTGGTGACGTATCTCTTCGGTGACGGCTTCCAGGCGGCGGGCCGTCTCCGCGAGGTCGAGGTCGATCTCTCTGATCTGGACGGAGAACCGGTTTCCGCGAAGGTCGCCGAGGGCGACAGCCCGATTGGACTTTCCCAGGACTTTGATCCTGACGTCGGGTAGCGTTATCCGAGAAAGCTCCTCCTCGTCCAGGTTTGCTACGCTCATCCGCTGCCGGGTGACGGCGTTCTTATCCTTGGTCCCTGCCCAGCCGAACCGTTTCTGGCTGATTTTCAGCTGGCGCGAGAGGTCTCTCACCAGGTGGTGGGCCTCCCAGTCTTTCTTTTCCACCTCAAGGATCAGGTATCGTCCGCCCTCGTAGGTTTGCTCCTCGTAAATCTCCTCGACGACGAAGTCCTCGCAATCGAGGCGAATCCGCCCACCGACTCCCGGCGAGCTGGTGGTGTATAGCTCCATCCCTATGGCCCGATCAAACTCCGAGGCCTCCATCATCCTCGATCCTCTCCCCCGACCATCAGACGAGCTTCAGGTTTCCTGTGATCTTGTCGAGCATGGCGGCCGAAGCGGGCCCTAGGCCCAGGGCGGTGACGGTTCCGGGCGGAATCTCGGTGAGACCCGCGTCGATTACTATGGCGCTGGCGACATTCGCCCTCTCCGCCTCCTCCCTCAGCCTGAAGATATCCTGGAGGGCGGGGGCCTTGAGGACGATCTTTCTCTGCCCCTCCTCCTTCCAGTCCCTGACGATGCGCTTGTCTGCCCGCTCCATGGCCAGGATAGCCGCGTGGGCCACCTGGACCGCGAGCTTGCCGGAAGAGAGCTTCAGATCTTCGCGGATCACTATACATTGCTTGAACTCCATGATGGCGAGGGTTAGAGCCCGCATCAGATAAAAGGGTGCACGCTTCTTCGGGCCCAGGTCCCGAGGAGCGGCAAAATAGGTGGAGAAATATGACGAGGGATGGACTGGGAGGACGGTCCCGGCCCTTCAGGCCTCTCCCGTCATAACCTTGACGCAGAGGGGGCTTTTGACGATGTTGCCGAGCTTCGCCCCTATCAGGTACTCCAGGTTCTTGTCCGCGGCGATGTCCAGGATCCTCTGGGTGACGACCCCGTCGAAGATGACCCCGGCCACGTCGCCGTTCGACTCCTTCAGCTCTTTGGCGAGGTCCCTCACGGCCACCTCTCGAACCAGGTTCTGGTTCCGATCGAAGAGGCGGGCTGAAAGGGTGCCGCTTAAAGCGTCGAGGTGGGGCACAAACCACTGGCCCACATCCTTGGCTACCTCCGGCTCCTGCTCGACGATCGGCTCGGGTTCGGGCTCGAACTCCTCTTCCTCCACCGGCTCGTGGACGTGGATGGTGGGCGCAGCCTCACCCGTCCGATCTCCTCCCCTGCTGATCCTCACCGGCCTCTCCCTGATGAGGCTTTTTCTCCTGGTGGTGGCCTCACGTCGCTGCTTCTTGGAGAGGGGCTTGATCTTGTAGAAGTCCAGGACCTGCTCGACGGGGATCTTCTGGCGGAGGGCTCTCACGATCTCCTTCTGGGTCATGTCCTCGACGCACTTCCCCTCGGGGGCTCTCGCCACGTAATCGATATCGGCGACCTGAAGGAGCTCCTTTACGATCAGCTCTCCGCCCCGGTCCCCGTCGGTGAAGGCCGTTACCACCTTCTTGGCGCAGAGCTCTGCGATGGTGGGGGGAACGTTCGTACCGCCGACGGCGACGGCGTTCTTGATTCCGAATCGGAGGAGGTTCAGGACGTCGGCCCTGCCCTCCACCACCAGGATGGCGTCGGAGTCGAGGACGTTGGGGCCGGCGGGAAGCCGGTCAGGCCCGATGTGGGTGATCTCCTCAACTCTAACAGATTGTTTGATCTGTTCGGTGATCCCCTGGGTGTCCAGGAGGTTCTCGTCGAACATCTCCATTATGATCTGCTTTGCCCTGTCCACAACGTACTTCCTCTTGGAGGCCCGGACGTCCTCGATTTTGGAGACGTTGATCCTGGCGATACAGGGGCCTACCCGATCGATCGTCTCGAGGGCCGAGGCTAAGATCGCCGTCTCCACCTTGTCGAAGCTGGAGGGGATCGAGATCGACCCGGATGATTTGCCGCCGCTGGACGCGATCTGTACGTCGATCCGGCCGATCCGGCCGGTCTTCTGAAGATCCCGCAGATCGAGGTCGCTTCCGAGGAGCCCTTCGGTCTGGCCGAATATGGCGCCGACGACGTCGGGCCTCTCCACGATCCCGTCTGCCGTGATCTCAGCGTGAATTACATATTTAGTGGTATCAACATTTTGCATAGCAGACACCTCAAATTTTAAAATAGATAAATAAATACACGCGCGGCCCCGGAACTGCAACGCTAACGCTGTACTGTTCCTGATTCTGACTCGGAGCCGAAAAACCCCAGCATTTCATTTTTCAGAGGATGATGGTGAAGGTGTATCTATCTATCTATCTCAATCGGTGGGCATCAACTTCGTGATTATGAGCAGTATTTTGATGATCAGACTTCTGCGTATCGGATCCACATTTATCTTCAAGTCGGATGCGCACATCTCTCAGGCGATTCATCTCCTGAGACTCTATTCTCGAATTTTAATAGATTATCCCGAGCATGAAGATCTTTAATGATCGTCCGGCTCGCAAATCGGATTTGCGAGCAACACCATTGCTTAGAAATAGAACGAAGCTAGTTTAATAACTTTGTGGTGGAGGTTCAGAAGCTCAGGATGGCCCTCCAGTTCTCCGAGGAGGCAGGAGTATCAGGTCTCCCCTGAACCTCAAAAACTCGACCTCGTCTCCAGGCTTCGCCTCCAGAATGCGGGGCCTGGATGCGGAGACGGTCCTGTAGCTTTCGGGGTCGAGAACCTCCAGAACGTCTCGGTCAGCTGCCACCACCACCGCCCTCTCGGCGGAGGATCTATTCCCTATGACGATGACATCTTCGGAATCATCTTCAGAAAGATAGACGGTGGCGCCGTCTTTCAGGGATGTGCAGGCGGTCCTCTTCCCCTCAAAGCCTCTCACCTCAAGAAATGCGCCCCTGGCCCGGATCAGGTCGCCGGCCTTGAGACGCGGGAGCCTGACGAGGATGCTGGTTCGATAGACGTTCTTTCCATCCCTCATCCCCACCAGCTTGTAAGATTCCTGAACGTTTCCCCCGAACCGCTCCTGGATGGCTTTCGCGATCGATCTGCCTTGGGCGGTCGAACCCACCACCAGGTCGATTCCGCCTTTGACGTCCTTTGTCTCCTGGATGAAGGAGAGGCGGTCGCCCTTCAAAAAGCAGGTTTCGGTCACGGCCTCGGCGATCTTTTGGCCGTCGGCTAGCTCCTCGGATCCGGGCGATCCCGCCGACCCCCTCACCTGGACGGTCGCCTCGTAGTAGTTTCCGGCCATCCTGCTGCACCTCTCGCAGGTGGCTCGCCGGACGGTGGCCGCCACGACGCACTCCTCTTCGGCCGGTATCTCGCCAAAAGTCCCGGCGAGGTGGACAGAGACCCGGTACTGGGTGGCGTTCTTCCTCTCGACCGATATGGAGACCTCGGGGTCATTCAGATCCTCGTGGACCCCGATCTCATCGGCCACGGCTTCGGAGATCAGGTCCTCGACGGATGTCTCGGTATCCTGCCACCGACCCCGGACCAGGACCGAGCCGCAGACGGGACAGACTGTCACCTCGATGGAGCCGGGACAATCGAGAAGGGTTGCCATCGCGAGCCGGCATCGGTCGCAGAGGCCGAGGGTGGACGGCTCGCCGCATTTAGGACATACGCTTTTGAGCGTCACATCCGCACCATCTGGGCGGTGGGAACCCCGCCGATCCGGAGGACGTTTTTGCCCTCGATGCAGCTCGTCTCGATGGCGCAGGCTACCGCTTTCTCGCCCACCATGTTGGCTATCGTGGCCCCGGAGAGGGCTTTTGCCACCTCGGGGGCGGTGGCCTCCTCCTCTCCGAAGAAGGCCGCCTCCACACAGAGGCAGAGATCGCCCTCGTCGAAGGTCTTTCCGAGAAGCTCGCAGTCGCAGACCGCCACCATAACTTCGCCGCTGACTTTGTGAACCTTGAGGTACATCATCTCTCTTCTGTCGTCGTCTTGCATCTTATCACATCAAGGAAGCTTCAAAAAGCCGGGTCTCGGCTCGAATATTTCACCGTTTGTCCGTAGCCTCTTTATGATCTCTTCGGCTTTATGTCTGTCCATCCCCAGCTTCGTCTCGGCCCGATCCAGGACCGCCTCCAGGGGGGCCGGTCCCTGGTGCTCTGAGGTGAGCTCTTTTATGAGGTCGATCATCAGCCTGGTTTTGTCTCTTGTTGTCTTGCTCATCCCCACCGCCAGGACGTCGGCGTCGAGAAGGCCGGTCTCGGGGTCGACCCCCACCTGGCGCAGGCACGCCTCGACGATCCTGATTACCCTTTCGGCGTCGCCTCCGGTGATCTCGTCGCTGAGCCGGAGCCGCGCGCTAGATTCGGAGAGCCTGAAGAGGGCCTCCAATTGCCTTGCGGTCACCGGGACGGGCTTATTTGAGTCCTGGCCCTGCTTTCTCAGGCTGACGTAGTAGCTTTCGAGCCTTTCCCTCGCCTCGTCGGAGAGGACGGGAAATACGTTCTTTCGGGCGTAGGCGATGTATTTTCGGAGAACCTCGGGCTCGATGGCCGGCCGGATCACGTCCATCACCGCCTGAAGCTCCTCTTTCGAGTAGCCGCCCCGGGAGGAGATCTCGCCGGCGTAGGTGGTCTGGCCGATGTGGTGGGCGATCTTGGAGTCGCGGGCGTCGCTCGGCTCGTCGGTGAGGACGAAGATGAGGTCGAACCGCGACATGAGGGCCGGAGAGAGGTTGATCTGCTGGGCTATACCCTCGTACTTGTCGAAGCGGCCGAACTTTGGGTTTGCGGCGGCGAGGAGGGCGCATCTTGACTTCAAGGTCGCCATCACCCCGGCCTTGGCGACGCTGATCGTCTGCTGCTCCATCGCCTCGTGGAGGGCGGACCGGTCCTCGCTTCTCATCTTATCCATCTCGTCGATGCAGGCGATCCCCTTGTCGGCCAAGACGAGCGCCCCGGCCTCGATCGTCCACCGGCCGTCGCCCAGTTCATCCTTCACGGCCGTCGCCGTCAGACCCGCCGAGGTGGAGCTCTTCCCGGAGGTGTAGATCCCTCGGGGCGAGAGCTTTGAGATGTAGCGGAGAAGCTGGCTTTTTGCGATGCCGGGGTCGCCGACGAGGAGGATGTGTATGTCGCCTCTGATCCTGGTGCCGTCAGGAAGGCCCTTGGATACGCCGGAGAATAGCTGGAGAGCCAAAGCCTCCTTCACCTCGTCGTAGCCGTAGATGGAGGGAGCGATCGACCTTTTGACGTTGTCGTAGATCATGGGGTCGTTCGATAGCTCCCTTATCTCTTTCTCGTCCTCGGGCTTGATGTCGATCTCCTCGAACTCCTGCTCCATCATCTCGATGGAGTTTCCTTCCAGGAATAAGTCGAAGTAGGTGGACTTCCCGGTCTGGGTCGTCCTCTGGAAGGACCGGAGAGCCCCGTTGATCACCACCCGATCGCCGGGGTAGATCATCCCGGTCATGTCGTCTTCGAGCTGGACGTCCAGGGTCTGGGGCTGCTCGCCCCCTCGGAGCTCTTCGGGGGACTCCTGGACCCGGACGTTCTGGGCGTCGACAAAACGGGACTTGTCCAGCAGCAGCTTGAAGGGCCCCCGCCGGTCGCAGGCCTCGTTGGGGCAGTCGTAGGGCTCCTGGAACTTGGAGGTGGTCTGCTCCTTGTAGAAGAGGTGGCCGCACCTCTGGCACTCGAAGGCCGCCGAGATCACCTTCGGGCGGACCTCGGTCACCGTCCGCACGAGCCCCTCAAGAGCGATGAGCCGGCCGATGTGATCGCTGCGCAGCTCGCTCGTCTTGTACCGCCGGGGCAGCCCAACGATCCGGAAGTGAGCCTTCTCCAAAAGGACGTCGATGGGCAGATCGATCTCCAAAAGGGCGGTCTCAGCCGCCTCCAGGAGGGGCTCGGGCTTCTCCAAAAGCTCGTCTGCGAACTCCGGGTCGTACCGGTCGACGTCCGGGAACTTGATGACCAGGCTTCGGCGCAGCGGGTAGGAGTCGGCGAGCTCCAAAAGCTCGTCCCAGTACCTGGACCTGATGAACTCCTCCCACTTCGCAACGGGATCTTCGACCATGGATGAGGGGAAGGTAAGATAGAGGTGAGTTTAAGCTTATCTGTATCTAAGAGAGAGCAAGGAGGGAAAAAGGGGAGATGCGATTTGGATGATTTTCGATATGATGTGCTTCGGGGCTAACGACCCAGCGCCTTCAAATTTTTTCGCACGATCTTAGTGGATGGATGATCATCTCCAAACTGCTCCTGTAATATCTTAAGGGCCCTCTTATAGCATTTCTTGGCGCCCTTAAGGTTGCCCTGATATTTTAGGATCAAGCCAAGGTTGTTGAATCGAATGGCCACATCGGGATGGTCGGGACCGAGGACTTTCTCGTCTATCTTCAGGGCCCTCTCGTAGCATTTCTTGGCGTCCTTGAGATTGCCCATGCGCTGCAGGACCTTGCCGAGGTTATTGATAGTCTTGGCCGTGTTGGGATGGTCGGGGCCGAGGACCTTCTCGTTAATTTCCAGCGCTCTATCTATGTGCTTCTTGGCGTTCAAGATGTCGTCCATGTCCAGTAGGACCATTCCGAGGTTGTTAATTCGGGTAGCCATATCGGGATGATATAGACCGAGAATCTCTTCGTCGATATCTATTGCCCTCTCGAAGCATTTCTTGGCTCCGTCAAGGTTGCCCATGGCATACAAAACCCCCCCGAGGTTATTTACCACCACGGCTACTTCGCTATGCTCAGAGCCGTAGGTTGCCTCGTCTATCTTCAATGCTCTCTCATAGCACTTCCTGGCGCCATCAAGTTCCCCTTGATCCCGCAAGACTAGGCCGAAGTTGTTAACGATCTTGGCCACCTGGGGATGGCTTAGACCGTAGATTGCTTCGTTAATTTCAAGGGCCCTCTCATAGCATTTCTTGGCGCCATCAAGATTGCCCATATCTTGCAGGACCCGGCCGAGGTTGTTGATGGTGGCTGCAACTTCATTATGTTCACTTCCGAAAACATTTTCTGCTATGGTCAAAGCCTGTTTGAGGAGGGCCTCAGCTTCTCTAAATTCGGCTCTGCTGCATAAATACAATCCAACCTTGTTCAATAGATGTTGCGTTTCTTTCTGGGCAGCTTCAAGCCTTTCAGCATGTACCGCCGCTGCGATGGCATGGGGCAGGAGTACTGAGCACACGTCCCAGGTCCGGAAGTCCTGACTTTTTTGAGGGAAGGCACCGTTCACAAGCAGGATCGCGGTCTCTGCCCACCCTTTACGCTCCTCATCGGACAATCGGTCCCGCGTCACGGCCTGGACCAGCTTGTGGACTGAGAGGCTTTCGTAACTCGCGTCTATCAGCGAGTAGCGCCGGAGGGCGTCTACAGCCCGATTCACCGTCAACGTATCCGTTAGCGATTTAACAAGATGTTCGTTTCCTTCGCAGAAAAGACTTCGGGGGATGTCGTCCGGAGCTAGAAAGGCGCACAGGTTCAAGAGATCCACGCCCTCTGGCACCTCTTCCTTAACTTGATCCATCGCCAGATTCCAGGTGGTATCCACTTTGTCCCGATAATCTGTTGGCGGTTTTTCATCTTTCCAAAGCTCCTTTCGCCGAGTTTGAAACAGCTCCAGATAATCATCCAGCGTGATCCCCTTCGCTAGAATGTACGCACCTGCCTGCTCCAGCGCCAGGGGCAGACCGTCCAGTTCTTCGGCCAGCGCACCAGTCGCATCTTCGTCTTCCTGCTTCGTTCGTTTGTGGAGGAATTCAATCGACTCGGCGCGATCGAACTTTTTGACCTCCAGAGCCGTGGCCATGCTGCCCCAGTCGGTCGAGTCGCGGGAGGTGACGATCACGTGACCCCTGCCCCCTTGCGGTAAATAGTCACTAATATCGGCGGGCTTCTCTGCATTGTCGAAGATCAAAAGCCAGTCTTTGTTCTGCCCTAGACAGCGCCGAACGGCCTTGATGATTTTTCGCTGGTCGTCGATCTTTGGTAAATCCAGATCGCTGGCCAAATCGGCATAATCTGAAGCCAAAATTGCGGACTCTTCGGAGCGAATCCACCAGACTACCTGATAGTCAGCCATGTGGTGGTAGGAGTACTGGTTTGCGATCTGTGTCTTGCCCATGCCGCCCAAACCATGAAGCGCCACAGGCAGGCCAGATGTCAGCGCCGCCCGGAGATCTGCAAGCAATGACTCGCGCCCGGTGAAGTTGGGGTTTCGATTAAAAGGGACGTTCCAAACCGGCGGCAGAGCCCCCGGAAACCGCGGCTTTTCTGTCACTGACCGGAACCCTGGAAATCCCGGCGGAGTCAACGGTTTGGCCCGCTCGAACTTGACGCCGTCAAGAAGGGCTTTCTTAGCGGCTTCTTCATCAAGCCCTATTAGGTCGATCCGGCTGATTGTCGATAGTAGACCGCCCAGCTCGCACTTTTGGACCCGCACCGGCACGATCAGCCCCTTCTCGCCGGTGGGATCTTTTTTGAAGAAGACCGCCCATTCGGGAGGCGTAAAGCTCGAATCAAGAAAATCATGCGACAGAACGATTACTATCCGCTCAGCCTCCTGGGACGCTTTGTCCATCTGAAGCGGGAAGTTGTGCCCAGGCCGAAAATCCCAGGCCTGGAAGATGGTGGAATATCCCGCCTCCTCCAGCTGCCAGGCGATCCACTCGGCCCAGATCTTGTCGGCGCTGTTGTAGCTGATGAAGAAGCCTGTCACTCGGATTCTGAAGTAAGCCCATTTATCATAAAAGTTTCGTCCAAAGATGGCTACGACTTAAATTCTATTTACACGCTCGCGCTCAGAGCTTACGTAATCATCACATCTGTAAACAGTTGACGTAGATGAATGCGGGGCCGATAAATTACGCAGAAAACGAACGAATTCCGTATGCATCTCGTCGGATTTATATTGAATTATATTTATTCCTAAGTCTTTCCAAAATCGCTTTGCTTTAAGTGGGGGGACGCTATTTTCCGTAGTTAACATCCAATGTCTTTTAGTTCTCCCATCGAGGGCAGCGACTCTGTTTATTATACGATCGAAATCCGGATCCGTGCAGCCGAATCCCACAAACAAAATCGAAGACATACTGAATATAGTTTCTAAGCATTTTTTATAATCTGAATCACTTTGCAGCAACGGTTCGTAAGAACGATTTCCTAATATTATTGAAGACGGATCGCCGATATCTCCATGAAGTTTGAATATAAAGGGTTCCTTTCTTCTATAAGAATCCAACACACCGCTAATTGTAGGACGATAAAATTTTTGGAGCCTTTTACCATGCTTGTGCCAAAACGCACCTTCTATAAATTCGTCATAATTGGTGGTCAGATAAGCACGAAAATTAATTCCTGCGATGAGATTATGTGCTTCACTTATCTCTGCTTCATTACATAGTATAGCCTCAGCCAGGCACCTTTGGCGCTGTGAAATCTCCTCAATAATTTCCTCCAATTCTTGTCCTGCATCTACTAAGAAGCCCTTTTCAATCAACTCTATAATATCAATGTGATAGGTATTTCGAATTAATCCATTATCTAAACACCAATCGGCCATTTTTTTAAGAAGATTTGACCAATTAGGTGGGTGGTCTCCATGCTTTGTGCAAGCTTGAGAAGACAATCCTGAACCGGCAAATAAAATAAGATCACCTGAGCTTAAATATCTTTGAAGTTCTTCATAGATGCTACTATCATTTATATTGCGCGTATGATAGTCGGTCATCTTAAAATCCCTTTAATATTTTCATCCATCCCGGACCTCGAAGTTGCTCTTTTTGATGGCTTCGATGGTTTTAGCCACCTCTGGATGGTCGGGACCGTAAGCTCCCTCGTTGATCCTCAGTGCTCGCTCGAAACACTTCTCGGCGTTACCTCGGTCGCCCTGAGCTTGTAGGACGCTCCCGAGATTCATGAGTGACCTGGCCACTTCGGGATGATGGTCAAGCTCATAGACCATCTCCATAATCGCAAGTGACCTCTCGTAAAGTCTCTTGCCACTTTCTAGGTCGCCCATGTCCTGCAAGACCCTGCCGAGGTTGTTGATGTCCCTGGCCACGCTGGGGTGGTCAGGGCCGTAAGCTGCTTCGTCGATCCTCAATGCCCGCTCGAAACACTTCTTAGCGCCCTCTAGATTGCCCTGAAACCGCAGAATCGTGCCTAGATTGTTGACCCGAACGGCCACGTTGGGGTGGTCGGGGCCGTAAGCTGCCTCGTTGATACTTAGAGCCCTCTCGTAAAGTTTCTTGGCACCACACAGGTCCCCCATGTCCTGTAAGATCGAACCTAGGTTGTTGACCCGGACGGCAACGCTGGGATGTTTGGGCCCGTAAGCTGCCTCGTCAATCTTTAGTGCTCTCTCGTAGAGTTTCTTAGCGCCCATCAAGTCTCCTATGTCGTGCAGGATCGTGCCGAGGTTGTTGACGTCGGTGGCCACGTTGGGATGATCTGTGTCGTAGACCTTCTCGTCGATCCTTAGAGCTCTCTCATAGAGTTTCTTTGCTCCTTCCAGATCGCCCACGTCGGCTAGGACGTTGCCAAGGTTATTGGCGAGTCGGGCCACATCAGGATGATCGGGCCCGAAAGTATTCTCCACGATTGCAAGTGCCTTTTCGTAAAGTTCCTTTGCCTCAGAGAACTCAGCACGTTTATGCAAATATAGTGCTACGTTACCCAATAGGGATGCAGTCACCTCAGGGAGAACTCCGAGATCCTCAGCATGTCCTGCTGCGGCCAATGCGTGGGGCAATAAAAGCGAGCATAAAGGCCAATTTCGCACATCATGGCTAGCATTAGGAAAAGCATCTTTCAACAGATTTACAGCAGCACTGGACCATATCTTTCGATCTTCCATCGACATTCTGTATCGTGTCACTTCTTGAACCAAACGATTCACAGCGAGCATGTCATCTGTAATCACGATAAATCCGTAATGTAGAAGTACATACACAATTTCGTCTAGCCTTAGACTGTCTTCCAGACTAAAGGCAAGTGATTTAGGCAATTGGACCAAATTTTTAGTGAGAAGAGATTTGGGTATCGCATTCGTGGCCAAGAAAGCAAATAAGTTCAACAGATCAGCACTAGCTTGCGATTCTAATTCTACCTTCTGGAAAGAAATCTCCCAAGTAGTGGCGACAGTTTCAGGATAGTCAAAAGGCTTGAAACGTTCTAAAAGTTCCGTTCTGTGAGCCATATACATGTTAAGATAATTCTCTAATGTATACCCTCTCTCTTTGATATAAGTTCCTGCTTGTGCTAGGGCCAATGGCAAATCGCCTAACTCTTCTGCAAGGGCGTTTGCTGCATTATAATCATCCTGTCCGGTTCTCATAAGGATGAAATTAACAGATTCGTCCCTATCAAAAACATCAACAGATAATGTATTGGCGATGTCTCCCCAACTAGGGTTGCGGGAGGTAATTATTACGTGGCCAGATCCGTATAGCGGTAAATATCTTATGACGTCAGAAATCTCCTGAACGCCATCGAAGATTAAAAGCCAATTTTCATTTCGATCTAACCAATATTTTACAGCCTCGATTATAGTCGTTTGATCCGCAGAATCTTTTTCTGGTAAATATAGTGCTGCAGCCAAGCTTACATAATCTAGTTCAAGAGTTTTGGGGTCTTCAGATCTCATCCACCAGACGCAAGAGTAATCGCCGGAATGGCGGCAAGCGTATTCCAGGGCCAGCTGTGTTTTCCCCACACCACCAAGGCCGGTTATGGCTATTGTTGCTGCGTATTTGTTTGAATTTAGATCATTATGAAGACGCCCTAGTAGCACCTCTCGCCCTGTAAAATTGGGGTTGCGAATGAGAGGAACCCTCCAGATAGGGGGGAGGGCGCCGGGAAAACGCGGCTCCGCCGTCACAGAACGCAAGCCTGGGAAGCCCGGCGGCGTAGTTGGTTTGGACCTATAGAATATCAATCCGCCAAGCAGGGCCTTATTTGCGGCGTCTTCATCCATCCCAGTTAGATCAATGTAAACGATCGAGCGCATCAGACCTTCGAGCTCACACTCTCGAACCCGCACCGGCACGATTTGTCCCTTCTCGCCAGTGGGGTCTTTCTTAAAGGCCACGGCCCATTCGGAAGGTGTGAAGCTGGAGCTTAGAAAGTCCGGCGAGAGAACGATTATGGTCCTCTCGGCGTCCTTGTATGCCTTATCCATCTCCAGCACGAAGTTGTATCCTGGCCTAAAATCCCAGGCCTGGAGGATGGTGGTGTATCCCGCCTCCTCCAGCTGCCAGGCTATCCACTCAGCCCAGCTTTTGTCGGCTCTGTTGTAGCTGATGAAGAAGTCTTTCACTAGGCCGTAAAATACGCCTATTGATCATAAAATTTTCGTCTATCGATAGGGCGAGCGAGCCCTTCCAGCCTAGATTTTCGAGCGAGACTTCTGCCAAACCCCCTTCACGCCGCCGGGCGATAGGCTCAAAAACCGAAGCGGGAGGCCAAGGCCCGTGATCTCAACCTAACTCGCCTCGCACCTCGCATTTAGAACCAGCAGCGATCCTAAAAACTTTTTTATCCCATCCAGCCAAATGACTTTGCCATGATAGTGGCGGAGCTTTCTATGATACCGATGGGGACGGGCACCAGCGCAAGCTCGTACGTTAGGGCCATCCATCAGGTTCTGAGGGAGTCGGGGCTGAAGTTCGTTCCGGGCCCCATGTGCACAGCCATGGAGGCGGAGTCCTTGGCCGAGATCTTCAAAGTGGTGGAAAAAGCCGACGAGGTCCTGGCGGGGATGGGGGTTGGAAGGATCATAACCACGGTGAAGATCGACCACCGGCTGGACAAGGAGATATCCATCGAGACGAAGATGGGGGCGATCGAGGGATAAGAACGAAAATGGATACAGAAACAGAATTGAGCAATGGGATGCCGAATTAGACGAATGTGTACATAATCGGACTGAAATGAACAAATCTGAACAGATCCGAAGAGGATCGATATCTTCGGGACCGGGCCTCCGGTCCTGTCCCGTCCTTCTCACTGGACAGCGCCCTTCACCTCGTCGACGATCCCCGTATTCGATCGTCCATTTCGTCCGCCGCAACGGTGGTCGCCTTGGCCGACAGCATCGACAGGACCAAAATCAGTTCCTGCCTCGTCTTCGCCACACTCCTGAAAAAAAAGGGAAGGTTACTTCTCATGAAATACGTTTTGATGCTTCGATGCTATAACCCTACTATGAACAGCGACTTTGTTTCCTCCGATATCTTTGCCGTCATCCACCCCCAAGAATCAGCCTGTCCCCGCCACTAAGCCTCCAAACCCTTAACTCACCCTCTCTCATACCCCTGCCCCAGAGATGACCGAAGACTTCTCTCAGAAGATGGCGGCCCTGGTGGTGGCGGCGACCAGCTCCTTTCTCACCCCCTTCATGGGCTCCTCGGTGAACATCGCCCTCCCGGCGATCGGAGAGGAGTTCGCCCTCGATGCCGTGACCTTGAGCTGGGTGGCGACCACGGCGGTTCTGGCGGCGGCGATCTTCCTCGTCCCCTTCGGACGGCTGGGAGACATCTACGGTCGTAAGAGGGTCTTCACCTGCGGCGTGTTGACGTACACCGGGTCTGCCCTGCTGTGCGCTTTTGCGGTCTCGGCCCCTATGCTGATCGCCTTCCGGTTCACGCAAGGAATGGGCGGTGCGATGATCTTTGGGACCGGAACCGCTATCCTCACCTCCGCCTTCCCCGCCCGGGAGAGAGGCAAAGCCCTCGGGGTGAGCGTCGCCGCCGTCTACCTGGGCCTGACTTTGGGGCCGTCCCTCGGCGGCTTTCTCACTCACCATTTCGGCTGGAGGGCGGTCTTTCTCTCGAATCTGCCCGTCGGCCTGATGGTGCTGCTTTTGGTGGCATTCCGGCTGAAGGGCGAGTGGGCCGAGGCTCGGGGCGAGAGCTTCGACCTCTTCGGCTCGGCCCTCTACTGCGGAGCGCTGGTGGCGACGATGTACGGCTTTTCAAGGCTGCCGGAGGCGGTCGGCGGGGGGCTGATCCTCCTGGGGCTTTTGGGGCTTGTGGCCTTCGCCCTGGTGGAGTCGAGATCGAATAGCCCCCTCCTGGAGATGAGCTTATTTCGGAAGAACAGGGCCTTCGCCTTCTCAAACCTCGCCGCCCTGATCAACTACAGCGCCACCTTTGGGGTGGGCTTCATCCTCAGCCTCCACCTCCAGTACGTCAAAGGCCTCTCCGCCCAGGAGGCGGGTCTCGTCCTCATAGCCCAGCCCCTCCTGATGATCTTCGTCGCCCTCCTCTCGGGCTGGCTCTCCGATAGGATGAGGCCGCAGATCCTGGCTGGGATTGGGATGGCCCTGACCACGATCAGCCTTTTGACCTTGATGGACCTTGGAACGGAGACGTCCATCAGGTCGGTCCTCGCAAGCCTTGCGATCCTGGGCCTCGGCGTCGGCCTTTTCTCGTCCCCCAACACCAACGCCGTCATGAGCTCCGTTTCTCCTCGGTTCTACGGCGTCGCCTCTTCGACCCTGGGGACGATGAGGTTGACAGGCCACATGCTCAGCCTGGGGATGGTAATGCTCGCCTTCTCCCTATACATGGGACGGGTCGCCATCGCTCCCGAGAGCTTCGACCTCTTCATTCGGAGCGCCCAGGCGGCCTTCGTGGCCTTTGCGATTTTGTCTTTTGGCGGGATCTTTGCCAGCATGGTCGGAGGGAGCGATGGGCGGAGAGACTTCGGGGGCACTGGCACAGGGGATAGATGATTGAGGCGACCTTTGGTATTCGGATGGCGATGGGGCAAAAGTTGTCGTTTCGATTTGAAGATTCATGTAAATCAAAAACCCTCCAATTTAGACAATATCCGCGCAACATTGAAATAGATGGTCGCATATATTAGCTAACCAGCGCCAACAACCGTACGATCTGCGAGATCAGCGCTCCTGAATTCCCCATATATCGGCTTTCAACCCTGGAATTCAGAACTTCAGACGATCGAAAAACGGAAATTGGAAATGAACTTGCAAACAGACGGAAACCGATGAGGAAGTCTTCAAATGAAAGTTTGTGTTACAGCAGCCGGTCCCGGCCTTGACGCCCCCCTCGACCCGAGGTTTGGACGGTGCGCCTACTTCGTGGTCGTGGACGCTGAGACGATGGAGGCAGAATCGATACCAAACTCCAGCGCTAGCGCTGCGAGCGGCGCTGGGATACAGGCGGCCCAGACGATCGCCAACGCCGGAGCCGAAGCCCTGATCACGGGTAACATCGGCCCCAACGCCGCCGAGACCCTGAAGGCGGCAGGGATCAAGGTCTACCTAGCCACCGGCGGGAGCGTCAGAGATGCGACAGAGAGGTTTAAGAACGGAGAGCTCCACGAGACCTCTTCCGCCTCGGTCCAGGCTCACTCGGGAATGGGCGCTGGGGCGGGGATGGGTCGCGGTGGTGGCCGCGGCGGAGGCCGTGGTGGCGGTCGCGGCGGTGGAAGTGGGCAGGGGCAGGGCGGTCAAAACAGGTGATGGAAGATGAAAGTTGCCGTTCCAACTATGGGAGATCAAGGTCTCAATGAACTGATATGCGCCCACTTCGGTAGGGCCGAGACCTTCACGATAGTCGACGTAGACTCCGGAGACGTCGAGGTGGTCAGAAACACGAGCGAGCACATGGGTGGCACCGGTCTTCCCCCGGAGATCATCTCCGCCAAGGGCGCTCACGTCATGCTGGCGGGAGGCCTCGGCCCCAAGGCCGTCAAGATGTTCGAAGGGTACGGGATCGAGGTCTTCGTCGGGGCGACGGGGACCGTCAGCGACGCCATCGCCGACTGGAAAGAGGGCTACCTCGAAGAGGCCACCGACGAGAACGCCTGTCGAGAGCACAGGCACTGATCGGCCTTCGGAGCTTGGACGGGGGCAACGAGCAGCCCCCCTGTCTCCAGAGGCCGTTATCTCTCTTTACAACTATTTTGAACTGAAATCATGGCGATAGCTGGGATGCCGGTCGGAATCTTCAAATTCGATCTTGATCTATTGTCGTTTTGGACAGGAGGAGACGTAAGTTGGACCTTGAGGAAGTCGGCCAGGACCTGATAGAGATCAACGAGCTGACGAATTCGCTCTATTCGTGCATCTCATTCAGGCGGGGAGAACATCCGGACGTTGAGAGGCTGAAGAGCCTCTTCATCAAAGAGGGGGTGCTGATCAACAACAACGACGACCCGCTGATCTTCACCATCGACCAGTTTGTGGACGCTATCGACTATCAGATCTCTGCCGGGAGCCTGAAGTCCTTCAGCGAGAGGGAGGTCGCAGAAAAGACTGAGATCTTCGGGAAGATCGCCCATCGGTTCAGCACCTACGAGGCGAGGTTCGACCCCGACGATCCCGAGCCCCTATCCATCGGGATCAACAGCATCCAGCTCGTAAAGGTCGGGGATTCGTGGCTTACCAGCTGCCTCGTCTGGAACGATGAGGCCGAAGGCCGAAAGATTCCAGAGAAGTACATCTGATGGGTTGAATTTAAATCAAGAGCCAAAGGGTCGTTGGGAGGGAAAATAATGCCCTTTCACAATTTGGTGCCCTTCATTCCATCAATGATAGTCTCTCAATTTTTCTCATTAAATAATCAAACATTAGGATAGAGACGAATAAAAAATGCTTTGCATCTTCTTTTTGAGGATACGGGATATATGGCTCAGGCTTCTTTTCTTTAGTATCAGGATGAACACCCAAACCGCTTGCTATGTTTTCAATATTACTCATCATAAGTAAAATTGTCTCTGCCTCTTTAGCAGCTTCCTTTTCGGCGCCTACTCCCCCGAAAGTGTTCGTCTGTAAATACATAGATTTTATAACATATCTATATTCCTGATCATATATTTTTTTAGTCGCACTAAAAAACCTTCGTACTTCAGTAATTACATCTCTGAACTCGGATGGACCTTTCGCCCTGTATAACTTTTCCCTAGCAGGTACTAAAAATTCTACGTATCTATCGACAATTAAATTGGTAAATTCATATAGCTTTGGATCTTTTATCTTGGTTCTTATTTCAAATATTTTTTCTGGTTCGATCCAAGATATTTCAATGAATTCTCTCTTAAATCTTCCAGCAGGCTCCAAGATTCTTTCAACAAAATCTTTTCTGGATATTTTTAAAGACGACCTACTCGTATATATTTTAAGTAATACTGGAAACTCGTTGGTAATATTAGCTTTTGATTTTCGTAAGTATGTATAGCCCGTAAAATACCACCTTAATCCAAGATCTTCGGCACCATTGAGTAGCTCGTCAATTTTCCAGATATCCTTTCTCGTTAACTTTAATTTTAATATTATGTGGTTGTTGGGCAAATATCTTCCACTATCAACAAACAAGCCATCGACATGTATCGGTGGTTTAGTTCCATTATTTTCTTCAAATTCAAGATACCCACTTCCACTTGGACATATTAAATAGAATTCTTGTGCCTCATCTATTTTCGTACCATTCTCCATAATGTAAACATTATTATATAAGATATTAATATACAAAAATATATTCTCAGGTATACTCACCTTTTCAATTCCGTATGATACATCTCTTATATTTTCTTCATCTAACTCAAGTATGATCAATTCAATCACTCATTCGAGATTTAATCGTTTGATACGCTTAGTAGCTGTGGAGCCCAAAAAATGGGGGCTCGAAGGCGGAACTGAGCACGATTTGAGGAGACCGAGGATAAATAGCGTCAGATGTCCATCGGGTCGCCGTTGCTGCCGCTCACCTGACAGATGGGGCATGCGTCCCTCTCCTCGTTAAGCTCCCTTGTGGCCATGGCGAGGACCGTGGCGTTGGCGATGTTCCCTGCTATGAGGAGGGCCGCCCCTATCTCGTCGTCGGTGATCCCCATCCTTTTTGCGATCCTGAGGTGGAGCTTGAGGCAGTGGCTGCACCGGATCGCCGCGGCGACGGCGATGGATATCAGCTCCTGGGTCTCTAGGTCGAGAGCCTGAGAGCTTCTTATGATGGCGTTGTTGTGAAGGATCTTGGTGACCAGAAGCTCGGGCTTGTCCTTCATGAACCGAAATATGTAAGGCACCTCTCCGTAAGTCTTCTCGATGGAGGCGAGCATATCCTCCGCTGTCTGTTCCGTGCCCTTCTCCAGAACCCTCTCCAGATCGTCTTCGAAACTCATAACCGCTCACCTAGACGACAAAGCCGGTTTCTGACATGGGCAATATCCGAACGAGTATATAGTTCTTCATCCTGGAGGGCATGATTTTGGCGATCTCCCCCAGGGTCACCCCCTCGTCGAACTTCACCCCCGCCACCGCCTCGTGGTACTCATCATACGGCAGCTTTATCCTCAGGCCGTTGAGGTTCAGAGCGATCGGCAGCGGCGAAAGAGACGCCGTGACGTCCGGCACCTGTTCTCTCACCACCTCCATCACCCTCGGCGGGGTGGTTGTGAGGGGATCTTTTGAGATGGATGCCCGGACGCTGTCGAGGGCTCTGCCCACCGCCTCCACGATGTTGTCGAGGCTTCCGATCTCCGTCGCCTTCCGGGACCGATGGGCGATCCTGCCGACGTTGGGGACGTACTCGAAGGCGAAAGGAAGGTCCTCCTTCTTCATCTCGGGTCCGCCGGTGACGATGACGGGGACGGTGAGGGTCCGATAGAGGTGCTCTTTTTTGATGATGCAGTCGGCGAAGTTGCCAAAGGTGAAGACGACGGCGTCGTGCTCGTTGATGAGGGAGGTCTCGTACTCGTCCATCTGGGCGATCTCCCTCGCGACGCCCCGCCCCATCCCGATCATGTTGCTCTTGGCCCCGTGCCTCCGCAGGTACTCGGCGACGTCGCAGGCAGGATGGGGCAGGTGATGGATCGCGAGGGTCGGGGTGACGACGGCGACCTCTGTCCCCGCGAGGGGTGCCCTTTCGAGCTTGCCCCGGAGCTCCTTGCTCAAAGCCTCAAGGACGTTCATGTCCTCGTGGGGCACGAGCATCAGGAGGATCACCTCGCTCTGGGTGACGTTCTTCTGGAGAAGGTATCCACCCAGGTCCTCGATCAGTTCGGTCACAAGGTCGTGCTTGTAGACGCCGCCGGTGAACATGACGGGATCAAGCATCTCTCATGCCCCCCAGTTTCTCTTTCGCCTCGGCGACCATCTCGGGGGTTATCGTCTCCTCCGCCGCCAAAAAGAAGAAGCTCTCTTTGCCCATCTCGTTCCTCCGGTTCCGGAACCCCTCCGGCGCTATCCGGACCAGGGCGTCCATCAGATCTCTTCTGAACTCGGTCTCGAGGTCCGCCACCACCAGATCTTGGGGAGACTCGTCTGAGAGGACCACGAGGACGTTCCTGTCGGGCTGCTCCACCTTGTCCCGGCCAAAGGCGCCCCAGAGAACCCGGATGAGGTTTGCAATGTGCTCCTCGTCCTCCACGGTGATCTGGTACCCTCCCTCGGCGGCCACCAGGTCGCCGACGTCGCTGACCTTGAGGGGCGGCTGCTTTCCCCGGATCATCCCATAGACCGCGAAGTAGGGGGCCTCGATGTCGACGTAGACGTAGAGCCTCCCTATCGACCTGATGAGCCCCAGGTCCTGGAGGATGTCCATGATGATCTCTCTGTACTTCTCGGCCCCGTAATCCTCGCCGGGCATCTCGACCTCGAAGACCTCGAGGGGGTCCATCTCCATCTCAATCCTCCACGAGGCCCGAGACGAGGAGGCTCGCTCCGACACAGCCGATGTACTGGGCGTACTCGGGAACCATAACCTTGAGGCCCAGGAGCTGCTCCATGGCCCGGGGGAGACCCTCGATCAGGGCGGTCCCTCCCACCATGATCACCGGCTCTTTCACCTCCACCTCCTGGAGCTGCTGCTCGAAGACCTGCTCTGCGACGCTGTGGCAGGCGGCCATGGCCACGTCCTCGGGCCTGCTTCCCGCTGAGAGGCTGTTCACCAGGGACTGGGTTCCGAAGACGATGCAGTAGCTGTTCATCGGCACCTTCTGATGGTCCCCTTTCATGGCGAGCTTTCCAAGCTCCGTTATATCGACGCCAAGACGCCGCGCCGTCAGCTCAAGGAACCTGCCGGAGGCTCCGGCGCAGATCCCGCCCATGGTGAAGGTCCCGGGTATCCCGTCCTGGACCGATATCGCCTTGTTGTCCATGCCGCCGATATCGATCACCGTGGCGGTTCCCTTCTGGGCGTCCGCCAGAAAGACCGCGCCCTTGGAGTTGACGGTGATCTCCTCTTGGATCAGCTTGGCCCCGAACTCTTTTCCCACCAGGTGGCGGCCGTAGCCGGTCGTCCCGAGACCCTCGATTTCTTCCCTCTTGACACCGGCAGATTCGAGGGCGGCGTTGTAGGCCGCCTCGGCGCTCTTGACGACCTCGGTGGTGGGAACCCAGCCGGTTCCGATGACCTTGTTGTCCCTCATCACCACGGACTTAGTGGTGGTGGAACCTGAATCGATCCCGGCGGTGAGGCCGGTCTGCCTCTCCCGCGACAGAAGCCCCTTGAACTTGGCCGTCGTGACGAGGGCCTCCATCCTGGTCAGAAGCGTCTCGGCCGTCGTCCTTTCGGTGAAGGAGTAGCTGAGGACCGGAATCCTGGAGTTCTCGTGGATGTACTTTCTGATCTCGCTTCGAACTATCGCCCCTTCGGCGCAACGGAAACAGGTCGCAACGAATACGGCGTCGGCGAGGTCGGGGTTCTCGACGATCCTCGTCGCCCTCGCCATGGCGAGGTTCAGGTCGCCGCTCGCCACCTCGATTCCGAACCTCTCCTCGACGTTCCGGACGTCTTCGAGAGAGACCTCGGGGAAGATGAGCTCTGCGCCCACCATCTCGGCGGCCTTCTCCAGCTCACCCTGGACGCCGCTGTACTCGGGACCGCAGGACAGCTGGGCTATTCTGATCAATTCAACCCCTCCAGAAACTCGCGTATTTTGTGGACGAACTGCTTCGCCTGAAACTCATCCTCGGGATATTCCAGCTCGAGGAGGGGGATCCGTTTCGTTCTTAGGAGAAAGCGGGTCAGCTCGTTGGTCCTGGCACATCCGGTGCACCCCAGGGTGCAGCTGTCGCCTTTTATGACGATGGCGGCGTCAGCCTCCTCGATCATCGGCCCCAGAAGGGACATCCTGCCCCTCACCCCCGAGGGGACGTCGACGGCGGCGTACTTCAGACCCTTCTTCGGGTCGTCGGGGTTCATGTTCAGGGGGGGCGAGTCGAGACCGGGGGTGTTTACCTTCTTTCTGACCTCTTTTGATACCACCAGCGCCTCGTGGCCGGTCCTCTCGACGAGATCTGCCAGGATCATGCTGGTGGGAGGGTATACCATGACTTTAACCATGAACCAACCTCAGGAAAACTCCTCTTCTATCATCTCTTCAAGCTCCTCCAGGCTCGGTCGTTTCTTCGCGCCGATCGAGGATGGAACCTCCTCCCCTTCGGCCTCGGAGGCGAGGCCCCGGGATATCAGGGGCAGGATCTCGGACTCGTGCTGCATCATGTAAAATCCGGGCCTTGCACCGCCGCCCCGGTGGCCCCGACACCTTCGAGGGTCCCCCGGCGGAAATCCCCGGTCTTTGATGAAGATGTTGCTTGGATCCATCGCCCTGACCTCCTTCACCGTCGCTTCGATGTCCTCCTCCTCGCCATCTATGATGACGCCAAAACAGGTCTCTTTGACGTTGATCTCCCGGCCGAGCTCGTAGATCTTGAGAGCGATGTCGGAGGGGAGGACGTCAGAGTCCTGACTCGTCACCACGTACTTGGTAGCCTTCAACTATCGCACCTCCAGAACGTAGACCGTCTCCTCCTCCTTGACGTCCCGGAGCTTCTCCAGGTCGAGGATCCGACCCACGATGTTCGTCGCCAAAAACTTCTCTCCCGAGGGGCCGTACTTGGCGTCGTCTTCGAGCTTCACCCCCACAAGGCCAGCGTTCTTGGCGGCCTGGTTGGTGACGCCTATCTCTCCGGCCTTGACGAGGTCCACGGGCTTGTTCTCGGGGAGGATCTCCTTGTAGCTGGTGGCCGATATCGCCGGTTTGAAGAGGATGGTGTTCTCGTAGACGAAGTAGACGGGCAAGGGTCCAACCGGCTTCTCCTTCAGCCCCACCACGTGTCTGAAGTAGTCGAGGGATTTTGGGGCTCGATCGTCGTAGAGCTCGATCGCCACCATCCGGTCGGCAGGGATCGATTTGACAGCGACTTTCCCTCCCTTGATGATCTGCATCGTGGTGACGGGCCTCTGCTCCACCACCACGGCGTCGTCGCCTGTGTGCCCCTCAACCTCAAAGCCGATGCCTCGCTCCTCGGCGATCTTCTCGGCCTCTTTGAGGGGGAGGCCCATGAGCATGATCCTCTCGGGTCTGACCTTCGCCGCCAGCTTCATGCCGGACCCCGCGAGCTTCACAAGGTCCATGCCGGAGGTGACGCTCCCAACCACGGAGTGGCTGGGAACGGATGTGCGGTCCGCCTTGTAGATGAAGATCCGGCCGAGACCGCGGCCGGTGGTCCGGATGGTGACGGCGCCTTCGGTTCTCGGCTCCCGGTTCTCAAACTCGATCCTCTCGCCTATCAAGACGTCGGAAGATGCGTAGGAGCTGGAGGTGCCGTCGACGGCGAAGACGCCGTCCCTCGTCGCCGCAAGGAAGAACTCGGCCCCTTCGGGAGCGTCCTCGATCAGGTCCACCTCGATCCGGGAATAGATCTCCATCCCATCGACGAGAGGGAGGGATAGATCCTGGGTCGCCATCTTATCGGAGAGGGCCGCCCATTCCACGATCGGCTCGACGTCCTGGATGGCGTCCCCCATCTCAAGCCTGTTGAGGAGGTCTTTTCCCCCCACCACCGAGGCGAAGACCCCCCGGTTCTCGGCGGGCGCGCCGTAGGCTGCAGAATGCCTCTTTCTCGCGAAGACTATCTGGGCCTTCTCGGCCTCAAAGCCGCTGGCTCCTAGAACCACCTCCCACCGGTCGTAATCGTGCTCTCTTCTGGTGGGGGCGATCTTCGTCGCCACCGGCCCGAAGGCGACGGCGGCTCCGTCACTCCAACGCACCTTGAGCCCCGAGATCTGGCCTACGGCCTGGTGCCATGCCTCCTGGATCCCGGTGTCGAGAAGCTCTATCCGGAGCTTTCCCTTGGTGGTGTTGAGCCAGTAAGAGTTGGTCTCCTTCTCCTCCTCCTCTCGCCCCTTGACTATCCCGATGATGGCCTCTTCCGGAGGCACAACGCCGCAAGCCTCGAGGGCGTCTTTGAGGGTCGACCCATCGTCAAGGGAGATCTCCGCACCGTCTACAAAAACCTTCAAGTTAACTCCCCAACATCTCCTCTTCTTCCTCTTTGGTCATGAGAGATAAGACGCCGTCGGGCGTTCCCACGTGGACGATTTTGCCGTTTCGCATCAGAGCCGCCCGATCGCAGACGTTCTGGACGAAGTCCATGTCGTGGCTGACGATGAGGAATGTCTCGCCGAGCTCGTCTCGGGCGTTCAAGACGGATTTGGAGACGTCTATCTTGGTGATGAGGTCCATCGTTCCCGTCGGCTCGTCCAAGACCACTATCCTCGGCTCCTTGATCAGGACCTGGGCCATGGCGACCCTGTGCCTCTCGCCCTCGCTCAGCTCGTTGGGACTCTTGGAGAGGACCTTCTCGGCCTCCTCCTCGGAGAAGCCCACAGTGACGAGGGTGTGGATCGCCTTTCTCTCGGCCAGCTCGAAGGGGAGGGCAAGGCCTATCGACTCGGTGAGGTTGTCGATGACGCTCCGGTAGGGGTACAAAGTGTACTCCTGGTGGAGCATCCCCATGTATTTCGTGGCTCTGCCCTTCTGGTCTGCGCCGAGGAGGGTCATGTCCACCCACTCGTCGCCGACTCTGCACCAGATCCCGCCGCTCGTCGGGGTGATGATCCCGTTCAGCATCTTGGAGAGGGTGGTCTTGCCGGCACCGCTCGTCCCAACGAGGCCGAAGATCTCTCCCTCGTATACCTCGATGTTGACGCTGTCCACGGCCCGCACGACGCCGCGATCGATGCTGATGTAGCGCTTGGCGAGGTCTCTGCACCGGATGATGGGGGCGCCCAGATCGGTCTTCTTCCGCTCCTCCATCTTGCCGGCCATGGAGACGAACTCTGCGGCGATATCCGAGGGTTTGCCCTGAGATACGATCTTGCCGTGGTCGAGGAGGACGGCGCGGTCCGTCAGCTCCACCATGACGTCGGGCCAGTGGCTGGTGATGATCATCGTCATGTTGAAGTCATCGACCGCCCGGCTTATGCTCTCGTGAACCAGGTCTGCTGTCTTGGGATCCAGGGTCCCCGAGGGCTCGTCTGCAAGAAGCATCATCGGCGACTTGGCGAGCTGACGGGCGAGGACCACACGCTGCTTTTCGCCTCCGGATAGCTCTCTAGCGACATGCATCATCCTGTGGGACATGTTCACCTCGTCCAGGAGGTCTGCAGCACGGTTGATGCTGATGGATCCGCCGCTCGCCTCCTCCACCGCCCGCATGACGTTGACGATCACCCTCTCGTCGCCGTAGAGGGCGAAGGTCCTCTGAAGCATTATGGCGATCCTGCGAGATATGTCACGCCTCTTTTTGTCGTTAATCCCCAGGGAGACGAAATCGGCGTCGAAGGCCTCCAGAGTCCCGCCGCATTTGCACTTCTCTCCCACCTTGCTAGGCGGCTCGACGTGATTGCACTTGGCGCATCTGGCGACGTGATAGATCACGTTCCCGCTGAGTTCTTCGAAGGGCTCCACGCCACGAAGGACGTGCAGGAGGACGCTCTTTCCTGACCCGCTTCTTCCCAGGATGCCGAGAGACTCACCCTCCATGATCTCCAAATTGACATTACGCAGCGCTTCAACTTCGCCAAACCGCACCGTCAAGTCCCGGATCTCAATAAATGGTGTCAAATTATCTCGCCTCATGTTAGTATTGTGTACGAACTACGAACCATCCCAAATTTAAGTTTATCCGAGACCGCCCTGTCAGAGACCGCCTTCATCGATCATCAACGTCGATCACATACGCCGCCCAAGCCTGAGCTGGTCTCCAGAAATAGGAAAGTCTCCCTCAATAACCCGATCCAGACGTTCGGGCCTGATGAGACGACCCCTATCCTTCCCCTCCCTTCTTCAGAAGGAATTCTTTGTCTGAGTAAGACTTGTGAGCGGCCTCAAGACATTCTTTACAGACGTGAAAAACGGTGTCTTTAAGGCCGTGAATGGTAGCTTGCTTGGCTTTTACTGGCAATGTCTCCTTGTCAACAGCACAGATTTGACATTTCATCTAAGTCACCTCTTTTCAATCTGATTTTCGTCGTTATAAGCATTTCCGCTCAGCGGAGTCCTCCACCTCTTGTAGAGGTCGTGTTCTGCGCCTAGCAGGTCTAAAATCCTGCCAACCACCACGTCCACCATCTCCTCGATGCTCACGGGCTTCGAGTAGAAACCGGGACACGGAGGAAGGATGATCGCTCCGGCCTCCGTGGCGGCCACCATGTTCTTCAGGTGGACAAGGTTTAAGGGAGACTCCCGGGTCACCAGAATCAGCCTCCGCCTCTCCTTCAAACAGACGTCCGCCGCCCTGGTGATGAGGGTGTCTGAGACGCCACCCGCGATGCCCGCCAGGGTTCTCATGCTGCAGGGGGCCACCACCATGGCGTCGAAGATGTTGGACCCGCTGGCGATCGAGGCCGTGAAGTCCCGGGCAGAATAGACCCGGTCGGCCATCATCTCCACCTCGATGGGGCTCTCCTCAGTCTCGATCTCGATGATCTTCCGGGCGGCCTCCGTCATCACGAGGTGGGTCGTCCACCCCATCTCCGCCAGAACTTCCAGGAGCCTGATGCCGTATATGACCCCCGAAGCTCCGCTGATCCCCACCACCACATCAAGAATTTTCCCCTTCCTCTGAATGCTACCACATCCTCTTTCGAATGAAATCGCTCGTCAGCCCCTTCTCGAGAGCCGGGTGAGGGTCGACGCCACCATCAGAGGGAAGTTGATGGTGGCATCGCCGTATACGGTCACCTTTCTAGCCTTCGGCCCGATCTTACCCCAGGAGACGGCCTCTGAGAGGGAAGCTCCCGATAGCCCCCCGGGCTCGGGCCTGTCCGTCGTGAGCTGGATGGCAAGATCGAAGCTCTTCGGCGTGACCAGCATCGACTGGAGGGCGAAGTTCTTCGGGACGCCTCCCCCGATCATGACTATCCCGGACCGCTCAGCTCCGTAACAGATCTCCACGATCTCTCCTACGTCGTCGAAGGCGTCGACGGAAAGCTTTTTCGTCTGCTTGTAAAGCCAGGCCTGAAGCCCTATCATGGAGTCGGAGAGGGCAGGACAGAATATCGGCACCCCCGCGTCGGAGGCGGCCCTGAGGATCGACTTTTCGTCTTCGATCCGAGAGCCGAGTTTTCTCAGAAGCTCGGTTCCCGTCATAGGCTCTCCGCCTTCGGGGAGGATATCCTGGAGGAGCTCCTCGAACCGGATGAAGTCGTCGTCCCCGACGTAGACGTCGTATATCCTGCTCACTCCATCGTCTCGCAGATCGGCGTCGGAGGCCTCGGGGTCTCCCAGGACGTGGTGGCTATAGCTCTCGATTATGTCGTGGACGAGGTTTGCACCGGTGGAGACGAGAACGTCGATCCGTCCGTCCCTGATGAGGGCCGACACTATATTTCTCATTCCCGCAGGAACCATCGCGCCGGCGAGGGTGAAAAACTTGGTGTAATCCCCCGAAAGCATCTCCTCGTAGATATTTACGGCTTCGGCGAGCCTTCTCGCGCCAAAGCCGCAAGCTTCCATCATCTTCACCAGGTAGTCCGCGTCCATCCCGGCCTCGATCTCCATCTGTCTTATATAATCCACCGAAACTCACCCTAATTATCCCAGTTTGAAGCCTTTTGAGACCGACCAGATCACTGCTTAGCGGTAGTGATGCTAATCGATTTTCTCATAAACCTTTTATATCAGTACCTTGTGTTTAGCTCTTACGGCTAACGGAGGTAAAAAATGAGCGGCGAAATGATGGCAGTGGACTATTATATCCCACTTATTATGTTTTTGATAATAGGTGCCGTTGTGCCTATTGGCGCGCTGGCTGCCGTGAAGATCATATCTCCTCAGAAATCAACTTTTCAGAAGAGGTCTACCTACGAGGGCGGGTTGAGACCTATACGGGAGGCTATAATTCAGTATAACGTCCAGTATTATCTCTTCGCCATCGTCTTCGTGATCTTCGATGTTGAGGTTCTCTTCCTCTATCCGTGGATCTACGTCTACGCTTCCGAGGTAATCCCCACCTTGGGAGGAGTGAACATTGCGGTCATCGACATGCTGATTTTCATCGTCGTGCTGTTGATCGGGTTGCTCTATGCCATTAAGAAGGAGGCGTTGCGTTGGGTATAAGCGATGTCATACCTCTGCCTGTTGCGGTTGATAAGGAATTGGAGAAGTGGACGATCTGGGGCAGACCCCTGACGGACGTCTGGTTCACCACCACCGAGAAGATCCATGAGATCATCGATATGGGGCCCATCAAGAACGTCCTGAACTGGGGCAGGAAGAATTCTCTTTGGTTTTTGATGCAGCCGATGGGGTGCTGTGGCGTCGAGATGCTCGTCTTCGGATGTCCCCACTACGACTGCGACCGATTCGGCATCTTTCCCCGGGCGACCCCGAGGCAGGTCGACGTCATGATCATCAGCGGCTACATAACAAGGAAGTATCTGCCGGCTATCAAGAATCTCTGGGAGCAGATACCTGAGCCGAAATGGGTCATGGCGATAGGCGAGTGCGCCATCTCTGGCGGGCCTTTCTACGACTCCTACAACATCGTAAACGACACCAGCAAGTTCTTCCCCATAGACGTATTCGTCCCGGGCTGTCCCCCGAGGCCTGAGAAGTTCATCGAGGGCTTCAGGCAGCTCCAGGAGAAGATCAAGCAGCGTCAGGACAAGAGGGGCTATTAGGAGAGGAGGAATTCACCGTTGACAACTGCAAATGATGTCTTGTCTGCCCTGCAGTCGGCCTTTCCGGGAGTCGTCGAGGAGGCGAAGGTCAGTCCCGAGCGGCAACTCTGGGCCACGATCAAGCCGGACAAGATCGTGGACGTCTGCAAGTACCTGAGGGACAACCACAACTTCGACCATTACTCCGGTGCGGCGGGCGTGGACAGGATCGATGAGGGCCTCTTTGAGGTCACAGAACTGCTCGCAAGCCACGGTGCTCACCAGGTGGTGGCGCTCCTGAAGGTGAAGACCCCAAGGGACAGTCCATCTGTCAAGTCTCTGACGGGCCTTTACTGGAACGCCAACTGGTACGAGCGCGAGATATGGGAGATGCTGGGCATCAACTTCGAGGGCCATCCCGAGCTTTATCCCCTTCTGCTCTCCGACGGGCTGATGGGGGCCTGGCCATGGAGGAAGGACTACAAGGGCTACCCGGACTACAACACCGCCGATAGGGCGATAGAGAAGGTAAATCCCGAAGGGTACACCGATTATTCATTCTCCCCTACCAAGGCCGAGATCGAGGCGGGGACCGTCCCCTACGAGAGGCCCAAGTACCCCACGTTCCGGGAGAGGGAGGAGGCGGAGATCAAGGGCGAGTCTGAGATGATCCTTCACATGGGTCCCCAGCACGCCGTCGTCCCTGGCCCCTTCCTCCTGGACATCCTGGTAGATGGAGAGAGGGTGAAGAAGGCCTTCCTGGACGTGGGTTACATCCACAAGGGGATCGAGAAGATCATGGAGAATCGGACCTACGTGCAGGGCATCCCCATCACCGACAGGCTCTGCTACATGGCCGCCATCACCAACAACGAGGCCTACTGTGGTGCCGTGGAGAGGCTCCTTGGAATCGAGGCTCCCGAGAGGGCTCAGTACATCCGGATGATCCTCCAGGAGCTATCTCGAATCCAGAGCCACCTTTTGGGCACCGGCGAGTTTTTGACCCTCATCGCGTCCGCCGTCTACTCGCCTTTCCTGTTCATGATCATCGATCGAGAGGATATTCTATCCTGCATAGAGAGCGTCACCGGAGCGAGGATCAACCACAGCTTCGTCCGGTTTGGCGGGGTTCGAAATGACCTCCCCGACGGTTTCAAGGACATGACTCTCGACGCCCTGAAGATGATCAGGCAGAAGACCGAGGAGTACAAGGAGCTCTTCCTCTCCGACAGCATCTACCGGAAGAGGATGGAGGGCGTCGGCGTTCTTTCGCCGTCAGACGCGAGAAGGCTCGGAGTATCAGGTCCGCCCCTGAGGGCATCGGATACGCCTTACGATATGAGGCGGGAAGATCCGTACCTCCTCTACAAGGATATGGACTTTGACGTCATCACCAGGAAGGAGGGAGACTCCAAGGCCCGGGTCGAGGTGAGGCTCGACGAGATCCTCGAGAGCTGCTACATAATAGAGCAGTGTCTCGACCAGATCCCTGACGGCCCCATCATGGCCGAGGGCGTCCCCAAGAGGATCAAGCCCAATCCGGGCGAGGCCTACTACCGCGTCGAAGACCACAGAGGAGAGATGGGATTCTTCGTGGTGAGCGACGGGTCCGAAAAGCCCGTCAAGGTGAAGGCTCGGGGTCCGGTCTACGCCTACTTCCAGGCACTGCCCCCGCTTCTGGAGGGGGTCTACATAGCCGACGTCGTCGCCATCGCGGGCAGCATGGACGCTTGCACCAGCGAGGTGGACAGGTAGGAGGGAATGAATTTGGTATTATCTGCGATCACAGAATTTGCAGCCCAAGAGCCGAAGATATACGGTCTCGTCCTCGGCCTCGTCGCCGCCGCCATCCTCGCCTCGGTCATCAACGTGGTTGCGATGCTCCTGGTCTGGCTCGAGAGGAAGGTCATGGGCGACTTTCAGGCTCGGTACGGGCCGAACAGGGTAGGCGGACGATGGGGCGTCCTCCAGCTCGGCGCTGACGCCGTCAAGCTCTTCACAAAAGAGGACATCATCCCGAGGGGCGCAGACAAGCCGGTCTTCGTCTGGGCTCCCATCGTTGCGGTCGCCACCACCATGCTGGTGGCGGGAGCGCTCCCCTTCGGCGCCGTTATAATAGACGGAAAAGAGATCCCCCTGGTGGTGGCCAACATGGACATCAGCGCCTTCTACATCGAAGCTGCGCTGAGCATCATGGCGATATCCGCCTTCATGGCGGGCTGGTCTTCGAACAACAAGTACTCGATGCTGGGCGCCTTTCGAGGCATCGCCCGGATGATCGCTTACGAGGTCCCGATGGGGGTCTGCGTCATCAGCGTCGCCATCATGGCTCACAGCCTTAACGTGGTGGAGATCGTCCAAGCTCAGAGCATCTGGTTCGCCATCGCCCAGCCGATCGGGTTTGTGATATTCGCCATCGCCCTCATCACTGATCTCGGAAGGATGCCTTTCGACCAGACCGAGGCCGAAGAGGAGATCATAGCCGGTTACAACACCGAGTACAGCGGCATCCGGTTCGGCCTCCTCTACTTCCAGGAGTACATCGTGATGCTCCTCGGTTCGATCCTGCTGGTCCACCTATACCTTGGAGGCTGGAACGGTCCCGTCATCCCGGTGATATCCTTCATCTCGCCGATGATCTGGTTCTTCATGAAGCTGATCATAGTGCTGGTGGCCCTGATATGGGTGAGGGTATCGCTGCCAAGGTTCAGGATAGATCAGGTCACTGACCTCGGATGGAAGATACTGCTTCCCCTCTCGATGGTCAACCTGGCGTGGGCAGTTGTTGTGGGGCTCTACTTCGCATGAGGTGATGATCAATGGTGCTTAAGAACCTCAAAATGACCCTGAAGCGCTCGTTGAGCGGCGTGGAGGTCACCCGTCTCTATCCAGAGAAGATCATGGACCTTCCCGATGCGGAGAGGGGCGTCCACGTTCTGGAGATCAGAAAGTGCATCGGATGCGGTGCATGTGCTCGGATCTGCCCCAATGACTGCATCAAGCTGGTGCCTTACGCCCGCGGAAATCCGCTCAAGAACAAAAAGCAGCAGTATCCTCAGATCGATTACGGCCGGTGCATGTTCTGCGGCCTATGTGTCGACGACTGTCCCGCGAGCTGTTTGACGATGTCGAAGGTCTTCGAGATCGCGGGCTGGGACAGGGACGACATAGTATACGGTCCCGAGGATATCGCCGTCGGCATGTACACCGACCAGGAGCTGGCCGAACTTGCCGAGGAGGCTAGGAAGGCCGAAGAGGAGAAGAAGAGGAAGGCCGCCGAGGCTGCAAAGGCGAAGAAAGAGAAGGCCGCCAAAGAGGCAGCCAAGGCCAAAGCCGCCGAGGAAGGAGAGAAGGGTTCTGGCGAGAAGGCCGCCAAGAAAAAGGCAGAATAGGGAGGGTGAGACCAGATGATAGATCTGACTCAGTTTTACGACATAAGGTTCCTGATAGAGCTCGGAGCTTTCTCCCTGCTCGCAGTGATTATCCTCGGCCTCTCAATCCTCACCGTCTACTCCAGAAACATGGTTCACAGCGGCCTATATCTCCTGGGGAGCTTCGCCGCGGTGGCTGCGTTATACATATCCCTGAACGCCACCTTCGTTGGAGTGGCCCAGGTTCTGGTGTACATCGGAGCGGTGGGAGTGCTGATACTCTTCGCAATAATGCTCACAAGAAAGACGCTGATGGAGGAGGAATCCCATGGTTAAGGTAAAAACGGCGATTCTAATGCTTATCTTTCTGGCCGCGCTGATCGTATTCATCGCAGCGACACCATGGGGCGGCGAGGAGAACGGTTCGTACAGTTTCGAGCCGAGAGAGGGAGTCAGGGCCCCGGAGAGCGGAATAGGGGAGGTTGGCGTTGAGATCTTCACATTATATCTCTTCCCCTTCGAGGTGCTCTCCCTGGTGCTTCTGGCGGCCCTGATCGGAGCGATATACGTCGCAAGAAAGGAGTTGCCCAGATGACGGCGTGGAGGGAGGAAAACAGATGATCCCACTAGTGCTTTACGTGCTGCTGGCGTCAGCGATGTTCACCATCGGCCTTTACGGCCTTCTGACCCAGCGGAACGGTATCAAGCTAATGATGTGCGTGGAGATCCTGCTGAACAGCGCAAACATCAATCTGGTGGCGTTCTCGGCGTACCTGCCCAACGTTAACGGCCAGGTCTTCGCCCTGTTCTCCATCGCCCTGGCCGCTGCGGAGGCCGGCGTTGGATTCGCCATCCTGATAGTGCTGTACAGGCTGTACGGAACCATAGAACTGGACAACATCAACGCACTGAGGTGGTAAAGGGATGTACCAAGATTACGCCTATCTGATCGTGGGCTTGCCGGTACTGGCCTTCGTGCTTACGATCTTTCTGGGTTGGCATCTGCCAAAGGGAGGCGGGTTCTTCACGGTTCTGGCGACCTTCGCAGGGTTCATACTATCCTTCGGGATATTCAGGGAGATCTATCCCAACGACGAGATCGTCCACCAGTCGATGCACTGGTTTGCGAGCTTCAACGCCGGGATCCTGATAGATCCGCTGGCGATAGTGATGCTCCTGATGGTCACCTTCGTCTGTACCCTGATTCACACCTACGCTCTAGGGTACATGGAAGGCGACCCCGGAATGGCCAGGTACTTCGCCGAGGCCGGCCTCTTCACCGCAGCGATGCTGGGCCTCGTCTTCTCCGACAACCTGCTTCAGCTCTTCATATTCTGGGAGCTTGTAGGTCTCTGTTCTTACCTCTTAATCGGGTTCTGGTACCGAAAGCCCTCTGCGGCCTCCGCCGCCAAGAAGGCATTCCTGGTGACCAGGGTCGGAGACGTCATGTTCCTTGCGGGAATCGTTCTGCTCTACACCAACATGGTGAAGCTGAACCTGACCCTTCCCGACGGAGCGTACCTGCTCCAGTTCCAGACTATCTACGACAGCCTGACCTTGATCCCGCCCGACCAGCTCACCTGGATCGCGGTGCTCCTCTTCGGCGGTGCCGTGGGCAAGTCAGGTCAGTTCCCCCTGCACGTCTGGCTTCCTGACGCCATGGAAGGTCCCACCACGGTCTCGGCTATGATCCACGCCGCCACCATGGTTACCGCGGGCGTCTACCTCGTAGCGAGGATGTTCCCGCTCTTCTACGCGGCACCCAACGCTCTGATGGTCGTCGCTTACGTCGGCGCTTTCACAGCTCTATTCGCGGCGACGATGGGCCTTGTGATGTTCGACATCAAGAGGGTTCTCGCCTACTCGACGGTAAGCCAGCTCGGCTACATGATGGCGGGCCTCGGCATCGGTGCTGCCATGGGAGCGTTCTCCGTCGGCGTCTCGATGTTCCACCTCATCGGCCACTCCTTCTTCAAGGCCCTCCTCTTCCTCTGTGCCGGAAGCGTGATCCACGCCGTCGGCACCAACGACATGAGAGAGATGGGTGGCGTTCTGAAGCACATGAAGTGGACCGGCCTCACCATGCTCGCAGGATCCCTCACTCTGGCCGGGTTCCCCCTGACCACGGGATTCTTCAGCAAGGACGAGATCATCGTCACAGCTTTCGAGCATGGTGCCATGGGGTTCGGATGGCTACCGTACATCTTCGCCATCCTGGCGGCTCTTCTCACTGCCATATACACCTTCAGGCTGTGGTTCTTGGTCTTTGACGGCGAGGCGAGGAGCGACTATCACAAGCACGAGTCCCCCTGGATAATGCTGGGCCCCCTGGTGATTCTGGCGATCTTCGCTCTCTTCATGGGGATGCCCTCTCAGGAGAACTTCTACCACTACGTCGGAAACAACTTCGAGCATTACGGAGTCGACTTCGAGGAGCTGGCGGTGATCGGGGGCCATCACGTCGAGCACGGCGCTCACGCAGTCCACGAGCCCTTCATAATCAAGATCCTGCCGATCATAGTCGGTGTCGGCGGCATACTGATCGCTGCTCTCTTCTACTCACGGTGGAAGAGGTTCGACTCGGGTATGGTCACCTCGGAGAGAGATCCCCTGCGGCACATCCTGCTCAAGAGGTACTACCAGAATGAGATCTACACCCTCTGGTTTGCAGAGAAGGTGGTCTACGGCATAGCTCTCGTCTCGAACATGATCGACCTCAAGATCATAGACGGCACAGTGAACAAGATAAGCGCCATCTCGGTGGGATTCGGCGGAACGTTGCGTAAGGTCCAGACGGGCGTGATACAGAATTATCTCACGGCCATAGTTCTCGGCCTCGCGGTTCTGCTGATACTTATAGAGCTGGCGTCGATGGGGGTGGCGATATGATTGCAAACGCCATATCATTGATGATCGCCATACCACTGATAGCAGCGGTCTTCGCCTTCCTGAACGGGAAGGCAGCGAAGTACGTGGCCCTGATAGGGTCCCTCGTCCCCCTGGCGATATCGCTCCAGATGTTCCAGGAGTTCGACAAGACATCGAACGCGATGCAGTTTGTGGAGAGCTACGACTGGGTTCCCGCCATAGGCGTCAAATATACCGTCGGCGTCGACGGCATAGGGTTGCCCCTGATCCTCCTCTCGACGATCGTGAGCGTCCTTGTAGTGGTATACTCCTGGGGCGAGTCCAAGAGGTCAAACCAGTTCTTCGCCCTCCTCCTCTTAAACGAGGTCGGAGTTCTCGGAGTCTTCACAGCCCTCGACTTCTTCCTCTTCTACATCTTCTGGGAGGTTGTGCTCATACCCATGTTCTTCCTGATAGGGATATGGGGCGGGCCGAGGAAAGACTATGCTGCGATCAAGTTCTTCATCTACACTCACGTGGCAAGTCTGATAATGCTGCTCTCGATATTCGCCCTCTACTTCAGCTACAGAACGCCTGAAGGTCTCAGAACCTTCGACATGCTGACCCTTCTAGCGGCGACGGGAGACTCGACGATATTTTCGCCGATGCTCTTGAACATCATCTTCATCGGGCTTCTCTTCGGGTTCCTGGTGAAGATGCCTGCGGTTCCCTTCCACACCTGGCTTCCCGACGCTCACGTCGAGGCGCCGACGGCGGGGTCCGTCCTCCTGGCAGCTCTCCTCCTGAAGATGGGAGGCTACGGTCTCTTCAGGATCGTGATGCCGATGCTGCCGAACGTCTCCAGCCACTACATCACCCTGATGGCGATAATAGGGGTTGTGAGCATAGTCTACGGCGGCTTCTTGGCGCTGGCCCAAAAGGACCTCAAGAAGATGGTCGCCTACTCCAGTGTGAGCCACATGGGGTACGTCCTCCTCGGTGCCGGGGCCCTCAGCGTCCTATCGGTCCAGGGAGCGATGTTCCAGCAGTTCAGCCACGGGCTCATCACCTGCGTTCTCTTCATGTCTGCCGGGACGATCCAGCACACCGCCGGGACCAGGATCATATCCGAGCTTGGCGGCCTGTCTGACAGGATGCCGAAGTTCGCGGTTCTGATGCTGGCCGGGTTCATGGCATCTCTGGGACTTCCCGGGATGTGCGGCTTTGTGGCCGAGCTCTCGGTCCTGGCCGGATCTTACCAGAACCTGCCCGTGTACGTCCTGATAACGATCTTCGGTGGGATCGCCGTGACTGCGGGATACCACCTCTGGGCGATGCAGAAGGTCATGTTCGGGCCGATCCTGAAGAAGTATCTGGATCTCAAAGATCCTCATTCCTACGAGATCCTCTCCATGAGCATCCTGATTTTGCTCATAATCTACTTCGGGGTCCAGCCAGGAACGATCACCGACATCATGGGCGTTGCCGCGGAGCCGCTGGTTAAACCGTTTATAGCCGTGGCTGCGACGGGGGTGATCTGAAGTGACACTAGGATTCGGTGACTATCTGTCTCTCTTGGGAGCAGAGGCTCTGCTGACGGGGCTTGCTCTGCTGATGATCCTCATCGGCCTATTCATGAAGAACAAGAACCTGATGGGATATCTGAGCCTCGCGGGGCTCGTCGTATCTCTCTTCCTGGTGATGGGCGCCGACATGACCAAGGGCTCCCTCTTCTACGGGACGATGGAGGTCGATGCCTTATCCCAGTTCTTCAAGCTGGTATTCGTCGCGGTCGCTCTGATCGTGGTGATGGCGGGTCTCAGCAGGTACAAGGACAGTCCAGCTCAGGACGAGTTCTACGTCCTGCTTCTCCTGGCCACCGTGGGCATGATGGTGGTTGCAAGCTCCATGGATCTCGTCACCCTCTTCATAGGGTTTGAGCTTGCTAGCCTCTCCACCTACGCCATGGCGGCCTTCGACAAGGAAAAGAAGAACCTGGAAGCTGCGATGAAGTACTTCATCTTCGGATCGGTCTCATCTGCGATGATGCTCTTCGGGTTCTCCCTCCTCTACGGCTTGACGGGAACCACCAAGCTTGCGGAGATGGCCGCGGCCTCCGTGGCGAGCATGGGACCTGCGACCCTCGTCGCCCTCCTCTTCGTGGTGGCGGGCTTCGGGTTCAAGATGGCCCTTGTGCCCTTCCACATGTGGGCTCCCGACACTTACGAGGGATCGCCCACCATCGTTACGGCCTTCCTTGCGGCAGGCTCAAAGAAGATGGGGTTCGTGGCGGCCTTCAAGGTGATCTTCATAGCCCTGATAGCCCTCAGCTTTGAGTGGTACATGGCCTTCGCCATCCTCGTGGCGATAACCATGACCCTCGGGAACATAGTGGCCATCTGGCAGAAGAGCGTCAAGAGGATGCTGGCTTACTCCAGCGTCGCTTACGCCGGGTACATCGCCATCGCCTTCGTGGTCGTCGGTGCCGTCAACAGCGGTGGCCTGGACCTCAGCGTGGCGCAAAACGGCCTGGCGAGCGGGCTGATGCTGATCCTCGGCCACGCCTTCATGAAGACCGGGGCTTTCATCGCCGCTGCGGTGGTCGGATACATGGCCCTCTCCGAGGGGAGAAAGAACCCCGACGATCTGGAGCACTACGCAGGCCTCGGGCGAAGAGCCCCCATAACCGCGTTCTGCATGCTGATCTTCCTCTTCTCGCTGTCCGGGATTCCCCCAACGGCGGGGTTCATAGGGAAGTTCATGCTCTGGGGTTCTGCTATCGATTCGGGACTCGTCTGGCTGGCGGTGCTATTCGCCCTCAACAGCGCTCTCTCGCTGTACTATTACCTTAGGGTAATCATGTACATGTACGTCAGAGAGCCCGCGGGCGCGAAGATCGCAGAGCCGAAGGGGTACGTCCTGGCGATGGTCGTGGCCCTGGTGGTCACAATCTGGATCGGCGTCGACCCCCAGAGGTTCATCGACTTCGCATACAGTGCAGCAGGGGTTCTGCTGCACTGAATACCTTTCTTTTTTTTTACGGACTATATTTTGGGGTCGTGTCTGCAGTTGATTGAATAAGTTTATATATAGTAAGATCTATTTTTAGGTTTGGGTGTAGCTACGCAGGAAGAACACGACACATCAGAATTGTGGTGTTGGAACAGAGACTGTCCGAACTATGGCAAGAAGGGTTTAGGGAACATCGTTTTCAAGGAACGATACGGTAAGATAAATGCAGCG